>VFQS010000420.1_pt1 | contig 49063 bp, 32 predicted proteins | sample 3512361 | NCBI WGS metagenome assembly VFQS01 (sample SAMN10412375, study PRJNA504923) | tailings metagenome | isolation source: Relicate 1 Philex TSF3 active mining | place: Philippines | reverse complement strand
AGGTTCAAGTCCTATCTGAAGAGTTTTTTTAGTATTCTGTTGTTGTCTTTTTTTGGAAGGGCTTTTTCTTCCATTAGTTATATTATTCTCTTATGAAAAAACATTTACAAAAAGATTTTATGCGTCGTCTTTGTGCTCAACGTTTAGAGCGCCGTCGTCTTATTTTAAAAACTAATCAAAATCACTTTTTTTTTTCTACACAAAAAAGATTTTTAGCTCTTACACAATTATCTAAACTAAATAAAAATAGTTCTAAAGTAAAAGTTCGTAATCGTTGTGTTTTATCTGGTCGTTCGCGGGGTGTTTATAATTTTTTTAAAATCGCTCGTACTATGATTCGCGATCTTGCTTCTCAAGGTTTGTTGCCTGGTGTTCAAAAAGCTAGTTGATAACTGGTTTTTTTTGGCCGGCTTTGTTGGTTTTATTTTTTTTTTTGATTGCGTTGGTGTTTGTATGTTTGAGGTAAGTAGCTCAATTGGTAGAGCAGTGGTCTTCAAAACCAAAGGTTGTAGGTTCAATCCCTACCTTGCCTGTAGTTTGGTGCTTTTATTTTATGTGATGATGTTGTCATAGAGTTATTTTGTAACTTCGTTGTTATTTAGTATTTAATTTTACATGACGAAGTCGTCAAATAATTTTTTTTTATAAATTTTTTTTTGATTTTTATAAAATTATAAATTTTATAGATATAATATGTTTTTTTGACTGCGTTTGCGTTTTTTACAAAGTTATGGAAGTACTCAAATTTTAGTTAAAAGGTAAGTAGCTCAATTGGTAGAGCAGTGGTCTCCAAAACCGAAGGTTGCAGGTTCAAGTCCTTTCTTACCTGAGGTTTTTTTTTTTTACATAGGTTTTTTTTTGTTTTTTTTTTATTTGACTTTGTGGTTTTTTTTAAATTTTATTTTTTTATATTTTTTTTTTTGACTGCGTTGATTATTTTTTTTGTTTTTTATTTTTTACGAAGTCAACTTCGTTGTTTTTATTATATGTCTTGGATCTCTTTATAGATCCTTTAAAGTTAAATATTTACGTAGTTAATGTAGTTTTTTATAATTGATTCAATTTATTTATGTTTCTTATTAAACACTTTATAGCATCTGCTATTCATTTAGGTCATAAAACAAATCAATGAAATCCTTATACAGCTTCTTTTTTGTATGCTATTAAAGGTGATACACATCTTATTGATTTAGAGCAAACTGTTTTAATGTTGAGACGTGCTTTAGATTTTGTAAAAAAAATTTATAAAAAACGAGGCTCTATTTTTTTTATTGTTGCTGATGAAAACTTTAGTCCTCGTCATAATAATGTTATTTCTTCAGAAAATTGTGAAAAACACTTTTTGGTTTCTTCAAAACAAAATTCTGAAATAAACGCAGTTCACTTAAATCGGTTAAGTTCTGAAATTCAAACTGTTTTCAATCCATTTCATCATACCTATTTAATAGGTGAATCCAAAATTCTTACTGAATTAAATTGTGGTAATTTATGAAAAGATCCTAAGACCATACCTGAGGCTTTATTTATTCTTCATGTCAACGCTAATTCTATTCTTATTAAAGAAGCTATGAAATTTCAATTATCAGTTATTGGTATTATTGATTCTGATACTAATCTTTTTGGAGTTCATTATCCTATTCCTGGTAATGATAATTCTAATGAAGCACTTAATATTTATAGTAATTTATTACATAATGCTATTGTAAATATAAAAAAAAATGAATTTACTTTAATTTGTTCTTAAATTTAAAGTTTTTTTTTTTATTTTTTTTTTATTGACTTTGTGGATTTTATGGTTATTTTTTTTTAGGGTTTTGTTTATTTTATTTTTTATTTTTTATATAATAAAGTTATTGATTTCATGGACTTTATAGAAGATTTTTATAAAATTTTTTATAATTTATTTTATTTACATGATGAAGCCGTCAACATGATAAAGTTGTCAACTTCGTGGTTTGTATATTTATATAAACTTTTTTAACATGTCAGATACTTTAAGTCATTTATTTAGTAATATACAAAATGGACAACGTTGTCATATACTGACTATTGAGTCTGTACAAACTAAATTAGTTATTGCTATTTTAAATATTTTACAGGAACATGGTTATATAAGAGGTTATCGTTTTCATCCTACTACCTCAAATAAACTTCAAATATTACTTAAATATAAAAATCAAAAGCCTGTTATTAATAAAATCATTCGTATATCTAAGCCTAGTAAAAGGGTTTATATTTCTATTAATCAATTACGTGGTGCTAATATTTTTTCTAAAAACCAATTAAATAATTTAACCTCTGCTTCCATTTTAAATAAAAGGGTTTTTTCTACATCTTTATCTAATTCACAATTATCTTTAAGTCACACAACTTCTTTTTTACCTAATTACCTTGATTCTAGTGTTTCTTTTAATCACTTTAGTCATTCTTTTGTTTCAGGTCATCAACTTAATTCTCTTTTTTTTATGCAAGGTATTTTTATTCTTTCTACATCTAAAGGTATTTGAGATCATATTACAGCTCATCAGTTAAATGTTGGTGGTGAAGTTCTTTGTCATATTTATTAGTTTTTTTAAGTAGTTTTTTTTTTGATTTTTATGAAGTTGTGAATTTTTTTTTGATTTCATGGACTTTGTAGATATTTTGTTTTTTTTATTTTTTTTATGGCGCTTTTTTTTTGTGTTTAGAATATGCTTAATAAAGTATGTCAATTTTTTTTGATTTATTATTTAAATCTTTTTGCGGATCTTTTTTATCTTCTTGTGATTTTGCACAAGAATGACAATTAGGTTTTCAAGATCCAGCTACTCCTATTATGGAAGGTATTGTAGATCTTCACCATGATATTATGTTTTTTTTATGTCTTATATGTATTTTTGTTTTTTATATTTTAAGTCGTACTGTATTTCTTTTTCACTTTAGTAAAAATAATTTTTCAAAAATTGTTCATGGTAAAGTAATTGAAATTGTTTGAACTATTACTCCTAGTTTAATTTTAGCTGTTATGGCTATACCTTCTTTTGCTTTACTTTATTCTATGGATGAAGTTATTAATCCTGCTGTTACTATTAAAACTGTTGGTCATCAGTGATATTGGTCTTATGAATATTCTGATTATAATATTGCTCAAAATGAATCTTTAAGTTTTGATAGTTATATGGTTGCTAATGAAGATCTTCAAAAAGGTCAACTTCGTCTTTTAGAAGTTGATAACCCTATATACTTACCTGTTGGAACTCATGTTCGTTTTCTTATTACTTCTGACGACGTTATTCATAGCTGAGCTTTACCTTCTTTTGGTGTTAAAGTAGATGCTTGCCCTGGTCGTCTTAATCAAACTTCTATTTATATTAAAAGAGAAGGAACTTTTTACGGACAATGTAGTGAAATTTGTGGAGTTAATCATGGTTTTATGCCAATTTGTGTTAAAGCAGTACCTTTGGACACTTATGTGTCTTGGGTATCAAGTCAATTTGATGCGTTTTTTTTTATTTTTTTGACTGCGTTGATTTTATGGACTTTATTTTTTATTTTTTATAGTGAACTTTATGTTTTTTTTTTTAAAAAACTCCAAAAATACTCCAATTAAAACTAATTTAGTTAAGATCTTATTATTAACTGAATTAGTGCGTGGTTTATGACTCACGCTACAATATTTTTTTCAAAATAAGGTTACATTAAATTATCCTTTTGAAAAAGGTCCTTTAAGCCCTCGTTTTCGTGGAGAACATGCTTTAAGAAGATACAATACAGGTGAAGAAAGATGTATTGCATGTAAATTATGTGAAGCTATTTGCCCAGCACAAGCTATAACAATAGAAGCAGAGCCTCGTATTGATGGAAGTAGAAGAACTACTAAATACGATATAGATATGACAAAATGTATTTATTGTGGTTTTTGTCAAGAAGCTTGTCCTGTTGACGCTATTGTAGAAGGTCCTAATTTTGAATATTCTACTGAAACACATGAAGAGCTGTTGTACAATAAAAAAAAATTATTAAATAATGGTAATAAATGAGAAACAGAAATTGCTCGTAATTTATTGTAATTTTTTTTATATGGCCTTTTTAATTAACACATTTTTTTTAGTTTATTTTAAATTTGTATCATTTTAAGCTTTAGTAAATATTTAACGTAGTCAATGTCGACTTCCGTCGATGTTTTTATAAATTTTATTTTATTGACTTCGTGAATTTACATTTAATTTTTACTTTATATACTTTAAAAAATATGAAAAAAAAAATACACCCTTATTTAGAACCCAAACTTATTATACATACAAATGGATCTACTTATCTTACTGGAATTCCTCTTCTTTTACTTTGCAGTATTCCACAATTTACTTCTTTAAACTCCGATTTGAAAAATACTCTCCTTTCTGAACCTAAATTACTTTGTTTTGGTTTACATTATAAAGTTCATGGTGGTTTTCTTTTAAAACCACAACACACACTTTATTCTTTTAAGGATTCCTTTTTTTCTTCTGTAAAAATGAAAATTCAACAGTACTTATTTACTAGTTATCTTATTAAATATTTAGATTTTTCTTCTAAAAACATTATTAGTTCCACGGATAACTATTCTTCTAATGCTGTATTGCATTTAATTCAACCTATTAATAAAAAATTATGTCTTGTTTTAGATATAGACGTTATTTCTAATTCTCTTTGAAATGGTAATGTTAATTTTTATTCTCTTACTGAATCTAAAATAGAAGATAGCGCTTTATTTAAATTTAAAAAACGTTATGGACTTGATTCTTCTTTTCTTTAAAAATTTTATATAAACTTTTATTTACTTTATTTTTTATTTGATTTTGTAAATTTTTTTTTATTTATTTTTTGTTTTATTTTTTCTTTTATTTTTTGTGTTGTTTGGTTTTTTTTTGTGATTTGGGTTGATGTGATTACTTTATGCGCTTTTTTAGTGTGTTTTTATTTATTTCCTTTATAGTGTTAAGTTTGGCGCTTATTTTAGCTTCTTACTTTTTTTATTCTAAGCTTTCTTATAAATTTTTTTTTATTAATTTTATGGACGTAGTTAACGTAATCAAAGTTTTTTTTTATTTATTTAACGTAGTCAAATTTAAGTTAATTGCGTTTTTTAAGAATATGCTTTATTTTATTTTGTTCTATAAAGGGTTGTAATTGGTTGAGCTCTTTGTGCCGTGAGGTGCTTGTAGGGTTCTTGTAGGGAGTTATTAGCGAGTGCTTCGCTCTTATCTACAACGGTTATTACCTCCTTCTTTACTTTTATTACTTTCTTCTTCTCTTGTAGAAATGGGTGTTGGTACAGGTTGAACTGTTTATCCTCCCTTAAGTGCTTTACAAAGTCACTCTTCAGCTGCCGTTGAATTAGCTATTTTTAGTTTACATTTAGCTGGGGTTTCTTCTCTTCTTGGAGCTATTAATATTATTACTACTATTTTTAATATGCGTGCCTTAGGTATGACTATGCATCAAATTCCACTTTTTGTTTGGTCTTTACTTATTACTGCTTTTTTATTAGTATTATCTCTTCCTGTATTTGCTGGTGGTACTACAATGTTATTAACTGATAGAAATTTTAATACAACATTCTTTGATCCTGCAGGTGGTGGAGATCCTTTATTATATCAACATTTGTTTTGATTTTTTGGTCATCCTGAAGTTTATATTTTAATTCTTCCAGCTTTTGGTATTATTAGCCATGTTATTTCTACTTATTCTAGAAAACCTGTATTTGGTTATCTTGGAATGGTTTACGCGATGATCTCAATAGGTATTGTTGGTTTTTTAGTTTGAGCTCACCATATGTATACTGTTGGATTAGATGTTGATACGCGTATTTATTTTACGGCGGCTACTATGATTATTGCTATTCCTACTGGTATTAAAATTTTTTCTTGAATTGCTACTATGTGAGGTGGTCGTATTCAATTAGATACTCCAATGTTATGAGCTATTGGTTTTATTTTTCTTTTTACATGTGGGGGTTTAACTGGTATTGTTTTATCTAATGCGGGTTTAGATATTGTATTACACGATACTTATTATGTTGTTGCTCATTTTCATTATGTTTCATCTATTGGAGCTGTGTTTGGTATTTATGCTGGATTTTATTATTGATTAGAAAAAATTGTTGGCCTTCAATATAATCAAATTTTAAGTAAAATTCATTTTTATCTTACGTTTATTGGTACTAACCTTACTTTTGGTCCTATGCATTTTTTAGGTTTATCTGGTATGCCTCGTCGTATTCCTGATTTCCCTGATGCATTTGCTGGATGAAATGCTATTGCTTCTTACGGTTCTTATATGAGTCTTTTAGGTACTGTTTTATTTTTTTTTATTGTTGCTCAAGCTTTTACAAATAAACAAAAAACTTTAACTGTTTAATTTTTTATTTGAAATTTCCGCAACACTTTGTACCTTTTTATTTGTCTCTCTTCTATAGTGATTTGACTTCGTAAATTTGTTTTTTTTTTTTTTTATACTTATAGACTGCGCCTATAACATAAAAATATTGTATATATAAATTAATATAATTTTAAAAAAACTATAATTATATACATAATTTTTTAAAAAAATTATATGTAAACACAACTCACTAAAAACTATAAAAAATACCTACATAAATAAAATTTTATTAAATTTTTATAAAAATAAATTTAAGTTTTTATTTAATAATTTTGTGGATTTTGTTAACGTAGTCAACTTTGTAGATAATTTTATTGACTTCGTAGATTTTTTATTAAAATTTTTATTAACTTTGTGGACTTTGTGGACTTCGTGAACTTCGTGGACTTCGTTGACTTTTTTTAATTAATTTTGACAGCTTCGTCATGTAAAATAAATAGATTTTTATTTTTTATGTTACCTACAATGTACTCAATTATTATTTTAATATTAATTTTATAAATATATAATTTTTTATAGTAACTTTAGGCTATTTAATTTTATTATTGATTTTATAAATTTTTTTTTTAATTTTGTTGAGTTTTTTTTTATTAAAAAAATTTTTTGGTGTGTTTGTTATGTTTGTGCAATATACCAAATTTATGAGTATATTTTTAAAAATATATATTAAATTGTATTTTTTTTATTTACATAATAAAGTTGTCAACATAATAAACGTAGTTTACAAAATCCACAAAATTAATGTACGCCATTTAGTACATAATAAAATTTTTTTTTATATAATTAAATTCTGTTGTATGTAATTAAAATTTTTATTTTTTTTTTTATGGTTTTTGTGGTCTTGTCATGGTATTTAAAATTTTATTCTAATTTTAAAGACAATTTTTATAATTTTAAATTATTTTAATTATAATTTTATTAAGTATAGTTTAAATAATTTAAATATTAATTTTGTGGATATAATAAATTTAATGTTAACTTTATAAATTTAATAAAGTAAAAAAAATATGTATAATAGAGCACACAAAATTGGTGGTGTCAATCTGCGCAAAAACTTTAAAAACACATATTAAATTCTCACTATTAAAAAAAAAATTAAATATAAAAGTGAGCTGTTTTATAATAGGTTTTTTTATAAAATTATAAATTTTTAAATACCTTTAATAGGTTAATATAAAATTTAAAAATTAAAAAATACGGCGCGGGCCTGTGGCCCGCGCAATAAAATAATTTATATTAAAAAACGATTTCATTAAAGTATACAATATTTATAAAAAAAACTAAAAGAGTATAAAAAAGTAAATAATTTATAAAATAATTTTTTCTTTTGATGTATAAATAAAGCGTTTTATATATTTTATATAAATAGCAAACAATTTAGTTAATTACGAAGTTGTCAACAACCTCATAATAATTGTATATATTTATTTGTTTTATTAGTAAAATTATAAAACTACAATTTAAATATTTAAAACTATAATAAAAACATGAAGACATCAATTAATTTATAAAATAATTAAATAATATTTATAAACTAATTATAAAAAACTTTTTTAATGTTTTTAAAATATAAGTAAATGTTTACAAAAACCAAGAGCTTTTTAATTAAGCAAGCAAAAACTGTTTTTTTTAATTTTTTGTATTTACGAAATAACTTTTCCGTATTTTATCAAAAAAGAAAAAATTATAATAAAAAATTAAATATAAAATAAAATTGTAGTTTATAAATTAAAAAATTTATATATTTTAGGCCGAGTTTAATTAAAATGTTTATTATAAGAAAATTATTTTAAAAATTAAAAATATTAAATTTAATAAAATAAGTTTGCACTACATTGTAGTGCAAAAAATTATATAAAAAAAAGTTTATTTTTTAAATAGTATTATAAAAAAATTTTTAAAAATAATTTGCATAAACAAAAAATTAATTTGTATAATAATTAAAACCTCATTAATTTTGTGGATTTAATATTATTAAGTCCATGAAATCAAAAAAAAAATTTATAAAGTTGTTGGTTTTGTTTTTTATAAAAAAGTTAACTTTATTAATAGTGTACTATATTAAAGGTATTAACAAAAACTTTGTTGAAAATGTTTGCATTCTCCAAATAAAAAAAGTTATTAACTTCGTGAATTTCATAGTTTAATAAATTAAAAATTAATTTATTTACACAATAAAGTATTTGAATATAGTTAAATATGTATATAATTATGTGTTTATAATTTTATAATTTATAAAATATAATATTTAAATTATATTATATAAAAAAATAAAAGACAACTAAAAGTGTACAAAGGTAAAAAAAAAAGAAAGCAAAATCTTTTTAAAAATCTTCTTTTAATAAAAAAAAAAAACAAAAAAACTTAAAAATGGCAGAAGTCTATAAAATTCCACAAAGTCATGTAATAAAATTAAATTAATAAAGTTAATAAAGTTAAGGACGAGGATTAGATTGAACAAAAGCAATTACATTAATAGTTTTTTTTTTACTTAAATGTAATCAAGTTTGAAAACCTCAAGTACCATTACGCGTTTTTTGAGTAAGATGAGAATAATCAATATTAGCATGAAGGGTATTAAAAGGGACAGAATTAAATAACATTTTAAAAGAAGTAGCTTTAGTAGCACCGTAAACACGACCAGAAAAAGAAAAACCAATACCAAGACGACGTCTTGGTAAACGGAGATCAAAGAAAAGAGCAGGGTTAATTTCAGAAGTGTGGTTTTGAATGTTAAAAACAGAAGAGTGGAGATTACGAGAATCTAAACCGAAACGAGAAGAACAAAGACCAAGTAAGATTTTATAAGACATATTTTTTAATTGTTGAAATTTATTTTTACTACCTTTATTGCGTTTAAGGTAAGCAATTGAAGAACGAGAAATGTTTATAGCTAATAGAGAAGCATTCTGAGATTTTGAATAAAGATGTTTAATAATAAAGTGGTCATGGTAAAAATAAAAAGGTTGTGAAGTCAACTGTGAAGTTAAAGAGGTCGTAGAAGAAAGAAGAAAAAAAGGACTAGAAGAAGATGAAGAAAAAGATCAAAAGTGTTTAGGTTTAGGATAAAGAACAAAGTTGTCAAATGAAAATATAAAACGGTGAGGAAAAGAAGAAAGAAAAAAACAACAAAAAGGAACCTCAAAGTTAGTAATAAAAAAAGTAAAATAAAAAGAAAAAAACTCATGACGAATAATATTTAAATGAATAAAAGATAAAAGAAAAAGAGAAGAAGATTTAATTAAAGGAAAACGTTTAAGAGAGGAGAGTGGAGGAATTGAACCAGAAGCTCAAGTGAAATTAGAAGAAGAACGAAGAGAAGAAAATCTATTAGAAAAAAAGTCAATAGAAAGACCTGAATTAAAATAAGAAGAAGATTGAAAATTAAGAGAGTGTTGATGTTTAATACGACGTTGAAAAGTAAGAAGATCACGATAAGAAGAAAGATTAGAAGTAGGCATAAAAAGATTAAGTTGAATTAATAAACGATGAGATGATTTTTTAAGAATACAACGACTAGATTTTGGTTGAAGAAAAGTAGTAGAACGGTGATTTAATAAGTTGTTAGAAATTGGGTTTTCAGATAAAGAGGAATTAAAAGTCTGAGGTAAAAAAAAAAAGCGACCAAAACAAGAACGAAGAGAAAATTGATTAAAAAAAGAAAATCAAGAAGAGTTAAGAGTGAAAAGAGAATGTAAAAGATGTGAAGAAGGAAAAAGAGAAGAATTAAAAAAATAAAAATTAAAAGAAGAAAAAGAAACCAAGTTAGAAGGAAGTGAACGAAATGATAAATGATCATATGAAATATAATTAAGTAAAAAAATATTTTCTAAATTAAGTTGAAAAAAGAAAAAAGAAGAATGAAGAGGCCGGAAACCTTGAACAAAAAGACAAGAAAGTGAGGAGTTAGCTGAAGGCAATGAGGAAGAAATAGAGTTAGAATGAAAAAGAAAAGGAGTATTTAATCAACAAAAAATGTTGTGATCAAGTAAATAAGAAAAATTAGAAACTAAAGAAGAAGAAAAAAAATGAGGTAAAAGATTTAAGTAATAAAAAGGAACATGTTTATCATAAAAATTAGAAATCTGAAAACTAAAATCAAAAAAAGAAAAAAAAGGGCGTAGGTAAAAGAGATCAAGAAATCAACAAGAAGGTTGAAAATTAATAAGACGACTGGGGTCAATCACTAAGTTAACTGCGTGGATAGAATTAGATAAAACTACAGAAGATGAAAAAGAAGGAGTTGTAAAACTAGAAAAAAAAGAACTATTAAAACAAAAAGAAGGTGTAAAAGAAAAATAAAAAAAGTGAGGATGTTGATATGTAGAAAAAAAAGTAGGAAAAAAATTAAAAAAAAAAAGGGCACTAAGCCAATGACGTAAAGAATAAGAAAGAAGATGTTTATCAAAAGCAGTATAAATAGGATTCGAAATCGATTTAACAATAGTATTAAAAATAAAGTGTTTATATTGTTTATTTCGTTTTAAGTGAACAGAAGCAAGTAAACAAGTTCATGCATTAAGCGTCATAAGTTTTAAAAATAAAGGACTAAAAGAAACCATATAATTGGTCGACTTCGTCAAACTAAGAGAAGAAAAAGAAGAAAAAGAATAAGAGCAAGTTGCAAAGTCAGATTGAAGAATACAATAAAATGCTTTAATTTTAACATATAAAAGGTTTTTTTGATAACAAATAAAGTTGGCATCTAATTTATATTTTATTCAATAAATAGAACGTAAAAGACTAAGGCAGTGGTCAAGGGGGTTTTGAAGGGGTTCATAAAGGTAAGAAAAAAGAAAAGAAGTAGAATGTAGAAGAGGCTGTTTAGAAAAAAAAAAAGATTGAAGACCATGAAAACAAAAAGAAATAAAAGCAAGGCGTGTTCTAATAAGATAAACCCGACGCATAGCAAAAAGAACCAATTTCATATTAAAACGGTTTTTAAGAAGTTGATAAAAAAAAATTAAATGGCGATAGACAATAAAAGAAGGTTGAAGTTTTAAAAATTTTTTAAAATGGGGTTGAAGACTATGAAAAGAAGAAGTAAATAAAGTAGATATATGAGTAAAGTGAGATAAATTTGAGATTGTTTGAAAAGTAGAAAAAGGCCTAAGACTTTGACGATTACCTTGACAAACAAAATCAACTACGTGAATAGGAGAAAAACAACTAACGGAAGAACAAGAAAGAGCTTCAATGTCTGTAGAACGTTTATTTTGTTTAAATGTGGTAGAAACAACAGAAGAAGAAATATAATTAGAATAAGTAATATTTAAATAATTACGAGTTAATAAATCATGATGTAATAATTGAGAATATAAATTAGGGTTATATCAATCAGATAATCAAGTTTGACATAAACCTAAACGAAGTAAAAGTGGACTTGTTTTTTGACCTATGTATAGTATTGAAAACACATTTAGATTATAATAAAAGTTAAAATAAAAAAAGGGAGAAATTAAACTCAGCAAAAAAGTAAATCCGGTGGCACACCCACAGTTTTTACCGAAAACACAAAATTTACTAAAAGCCAGCGGAAAAATAAAAGAAGAAAGAAATCCACAAAATTAAAAAAGTCTTAAGATCCAATATCAAAAGTAGATAAAATATTAAAAATATCATCAACATTTTTATTTGTTTTTTGAGTTAAAAGACCGTATTTAATAGCAATTTTAATAAAAAGAAATGATAAATTATAAAGGTAAGTAGAGTGAGGTTTAGAAATTAAATTAATATAACTACATAATTGATCAGATTTGTTAGCTATTTCTTTTTCAAGAGAATATTTTTGAGCTTCAAGTTTAAAATAAAAAGAAGTAGAAGAAGAAATTAATAAGTTTTCATTAATAGCAAATAAAAGAAGAGAGATAGTAGTAGAATTAATAGGGTATTTTTGGTCTGTAGTTAAAAGATTTTTTGATTTTAAACCATATAAAAGGTTAGGAACAACTTGATATTCATAAAAAGAAATTTGTTTAGAAGTAATTCTTTCTTTAATACCGTTAAAAAGAATTAAAATTTGAACATCACTAGATAAAGGTCTAAATTGTTGTTGTTTTAACATTTCAGTTAAAGCAGCACCACGACGTAATAATTCTTGAGTAGATTCATCAAAACCAAAAGAAGAAGAAGCAGCCATTTCACGATATAATGCTAAATCTAATTTTAATGTACCGGACATTTTTTTCATAGCAGCTATTTGAGCAGCAGATCCTACACGGCTAACAGATAAACCAACATTAATAGCAGGACGAATACCTTGATAAAATAAAGCAGTTTCAAGGAAAATTTGTCCATCAGTAATAGAAATAACGTTAGTAGGTATATAAGCAGAAACGTCCCCTTCTTGAGTTTCAATAACTGGTAATGCAGTTAAAGTACCACCAGCAATATGTCCCATATCTTTTAATTTAGCAGCTCTTTCTAATAAGCGAGAGTGAAGATAGAAAACATCTCCAGGGTAAGCTTCACGACCAGGAGGACGACGTAAAAGAAGAGACATTTGACGGTAAGCTACAGCTTGTTTACTTAAATCATCGTAAATAATTAAAGCATGCATTCAATTATCACGAAAATATTCACCCATTGTACAACCAGAAAATGGAGCAATAAATTGTAAAGGAGCTGTATCAGAAGCAGTAGCAGATACAATAATAGAATGACCTAAACTATAATATTTTTTTAAAGTTTTAATTAATTGTGCTACTGTTGATCTTTTTTGCCCTACACATACATAAATACAAAAAAGTTTTTCGCTGTCTTTTCTTGTATCTGTTTGAAAAGGGCTTTTAATAACACTTTGATTTATTATAGCGTCAATAGCTACAGCCGTTTTACCTGTTTGACGGTCACCAATAATTAATTCACGTTGACCTCTTCCAATTGGAACTAAACTATCAACAGCTTTTAATCCTGTAATAACAGGCTCATAAACTGATTGTCTTGGGATAATACCAGGAGCTTTAATATCAATGTGTTTTGATTCACTTAATTGAGCTGCTTCTTTACCATCTAAAAATGTACCTAATGGGTCTACTGTACGAGATAATAATTCTTTTCCTACAGGAGCACTAAGTAATTTTCCAGTACATCTTACAACATCATTTTCTTTTATTTCTCTATCATTACCAAAAATAACAATACCTACACTTTCTTTATCAAGGTTTAAGGCCATACCTTTAATACCTGAAGGCACAAATTCAACCATTTCTCCTGATTGAATTTTATATAAACCTGCTACATTAGCAATTCCATCTCCTATTGTAAGTACTCTTCCTCTATAATTATAACATTTATATTTTTCTAAAGATGTTTTTATTACTTTTTTAAAATTTAAGTGTACAATTGAACTTAAATGATTTGATTTTTTAAAATATAAATTTGCTTTTTGGTTAATTAATTTCATTTTAATAATGTAAATTTTTTTATTAAGGTTATTTTATTTGTTTTTTTTTAATTTTAACCTTTTTTTTAATTCTATGGCTATTTTCTTTTTTTCGTGACCTTAATTCTATATTTTCTTTTATTTTTGGGTAATTTACGAAGTTAACAAAATTGGTGTGCTCACAATTTACTTTGTTCTTTTTTGATTTCATTAATAAAAGATATAGATTTCTTTTTTTAGGATTTAGATTTACGTGAAAATAGTAGGATCTCTTAAAGATTTCCGACCTTTTTAAATACTAAGGTATTTACTAAAAATTTTATTGCTTTTAAAAAAATTTGACTTCGTTGATTTTATTTTGCGCGGCGGGGCCGCCGCGCAATGTTTTATTTTTATCTATCTACTTCACCAAATACAATATCTTGTGTTCCTATTATTGTTACTACATCAGCTATCATATGTCCTTTAGCCATTAAATTTAGTCCTTGTAGGTGTGTAAATCCAGGTGCTTTTATTTTACAACGATATGGTTTATTTGTACCATTTGATACTAAATAAACCCCAAACTCCCCTTTTGGTGCTTCTATTGCTGTATATGTTTCCCCTGTAGCTACTGTTGTTCCTTCAGTATAAAATTTAAAATGATGAATTAATGATTCCATTGATTCTTTCATTTCTTTTCTTGATGGTGGTGTTATTTTTCGGTCGTCTGTTTTTATTTCTCCTTGAGGCATTTTGTTTAAACACTGTACAATTATTTTTATACTTTGTCTCATTTCTTCCATTCTTACTAAATAACGATCATAACAATCTCCATGATATCCTACAGGGATATCATAATTTAATTGATTGTAAACTTCATAAGGTTCAGATTTTCTTAAATCTCATGCAAGACCTGAACCACGTACCATAACACCACTAAAACTTCAATTTAAAGCGTTCTCAATTGAAACAATTCCTACATCCACTAAACGTTGTTTTCATATTCTATTATCTGTTAATAGTTCTTCTAATTCATCTAATCTTGATGGAAATTGTTTTACAAATTCATTTATATCTTGACATAAACCTATTGGTAAATCTTCTAATACTCCCCCTGGTCTTATATATGCTGCGTGCATTCTAGCTCCTGATACTCTTTCATAAAATTCCATTAACTTTTCTCTTTCTTCAAATGCTCATAAAAACGGAGTCATTGCTCCTACATCTAATGCATGGGTTGTGATCGCTAATAAATGATTTAATATTCGTGTGATTTCACTAAACAACACTCTTATATATTGAGCTCTTAACGGTATATTACATTTTAATAATTTTTCTATTGCTAAAGAATACCCATGTTCTTGAGCCATCATAGATACATAATCTAATCTATCAAAATAGGGTAACGCTTGAATATATGTTTTATATTCAATTAATTTTTCTGTTCCTCTATGTAATAAACCTATATGTGGATCTGCCCTTTCCACCACTTCTCCATCCAATTCTAAAACTAACCTTAAAGCACCATGAGCTGCAGGGTGTTGAGGTCCGAAGTTCATATTAAAATTTTTACTTTTTTTAATCAAGCGCATGCTTTTTTTGTTTTCTTTACACTTTAATTAAAATTTTTTTTTTTTTTTGGGGTCGGTTTTTTTTATGTTAACTGCGTGGACTGCATTAATTTAAAATTTAATTCATACCTTATATTTAACTTTTTAGTAAATGTTTTTTGCTGACTTCGTGAATTTATTTTTTGACCTTTATTTTTTTTTTTGTCGACTTTGTCAATAATTTTTTTTAGGTTCTTTTTAACTTTGTGGACAACGTATTTTTTTTTATAATTCACGAAGTCAGTGGTATCGGTTTTCACGAAGTTAATTATTTAGTTAAAAATTTTAAATACACACAATGTTTTTATATACTTTATTTTTTTTTTTAATTTTATATTAATTATATAAACTTTATAAATAATATAAAATAACTAATTGTATTAACTAACTGATAAAGCCAATTTACAAAATCTTAACAAAGTCCATAACTTCGTAAAAATCAAAAAAAATAAAACAAATAAATAACTCAATAACTACGTCCATGAAATCAACGAAGTCCATGAAATCAAAAAAAATAAAAAAAGTTATTGTATATAATTTGCTCTGTGTGTTTTATAAAATTTACGTAGTTATGTGCAAGTAAAGGGACTCGAACCCTTATCTTCTGCTTGGAAGGCAGATCGTTTAGCCATTAACATATACCTGCATTTTTTTTAAAAAAATAATCAACGCAGTCAAAAAATTCATGGAGTTAAGCACTTATTTAATTCTGTGAACGCCGCTTACAAATATTTTATTTAAAAACTTAATTATTTTTTTTTATATTTTACGTAGTCAACTTTGTAAATTTTATATAATAAAGCCGTCAACAAAATTCATAAAATTATTAAAAAAAAAAACAACAAAGTCAAAATTTATAAAATCAATTTTATAAATCCCATCAAAAACACTCTAATACTTTAATTTAAAACAACAACGAAGTTATTAAATTCCAAAACCTTATTTTCATTTTTTAAAACTTTATAAACTTTTTTAAAAAAAATTAAAAAAAAAAAAAACCCACAAAACTTTTAAATAAATTATTTTATAAATTGAGCGTTATTTTTTATAAGCTTTTAATTTTTTTTTGCTCACTCCGCGAGCTTTATAAAATAACTACATAAAATAACACAATTATAATAGCCTCTAACTAAATAAGATAATTAACTTTGTAAAATTTACAAAATCCACAAAGTTGACGGCTTCGCCATGTTGAAGATTTAATCAAAAAAAAAATAAAACAACGAAGTCGACGGCTTCGCCATGTGGAAAACATAATAAAAAAGAACTTTAATTTATTAAAAGCACTCCATATATTTGTTTTTTTTTTTATATAATTTTAAACATAAACAATTAAAATGTTTTTTGTATATAATTATAAAAATTAAATAAAACAAAAAAGTACAAAATTATGTAAAAAGGCTATATTTAAGTCAGCTATATTTATTTTGAGCGCCCTGGGGCGCTCAAAAATTAAAAAAATATCCTTAAGTTTTATTAAGGCTTTTGCTTGATAAATATCCTAAATTTTATTTAAAGGTATTATAAACTTTATTATATTAATTATGTTAAATGTCTTTAAATTAAATTGACTTGGATTACTTATATTGTAGGTTTTGTTTAAATTTAAATATAAAGTAAACAAAAAAATAGAAAAAGAATGTTTTTGATATCACAAAAAAAAGCCTTTAAAAAATGCAGTAAACTTCAATCAAAAAAAAAACTTAAATTATAGACGTCGTAGACTACGCCTATAAATTTAATATTTTTTAAATAAAAAAATAAAATAATAAAATTATAACTACGTCCATAAAATCAACGCAATCAAAAAAACCGCAAATAATAAAAGCTAAAAAAGAAGTCGAAAAAAAAAAAAATTATATAAACCCGACAAAGGACCAAATAGGTAAAATAGAGAAGGCCATTGGACATCCAAGGATGATATATAAAAAACTCAAAAATCAACCAAATTAAATAAAACCTAACACTAAAAAGAAAAAAGGTCCAAAAAAAAAATATATAATGTGATATAAAAAAAAAAAAAATAAAGTCATTCTATCTAAACCAAAAAAAAATTTCTATCATAACTACGTCCATAAAATTAACAACGAAGTTAAAAAAAAATAATATATGCGACCAACTAAGTTGACCACGTTATAAAATAAACAATCATAAAAAACCAGTCGTACAAAAGCTAATATTATTTAAGCGCGGAAAAGCCATATCAGGAGCACCTATCATAATAGGAACAAATCAATTACCAAAACCTCCAATTAAAATTGGCATAATCATAAAAAAAAGCATTAATAAACCATGTGCTGTTATAATTACATTATAAAGTTGATAATTACCAGCTAAAATTTGATCTCCAGGAGCTGATAATTCCATACGAATAACAATAGAAAAACAAAGCCCAATAATACCTGAAATAGCCCCAAAAATAAGATAAAGAGTACCAATATCTTTGTGGTTAGTTGAATATAACCATTTTTGAATTCAATTTGCCATGTGGGCACTAACGGATTTGAACCGCCGACATTCTAGGTGTAAGCTAGATGCTCTAACCAACTGAGCTAAGTGCCCTAAAAATAAAATACCTTTATAAACGGCATTTGTAAATTACACCTACAAAAAAAACTACAGCAGAATTACAAAAAAACCTAACTACGTTAATTACATTGACTTCGTTGACTACGTTGACTACGTTAATTTTTTAGACGGCTTTGTCATATTTATAAAGTTAACAAAATCATCGACGGAAGTCAACAAAAAAAATAATTTATGAACACAGCCCACATCAACAGAAGTCAACAAAAATCGAGTAAAACGGGACTTGAACCCGCGACCTATGGCGTGACAAGCCATTGCTCTAACCGACTGAGCTATTTACTCATTTGTCCTTTAACTTAATTTGATACAGTCAATGTTTATGAATTTTATAAAAATAAAAATTTTCAACAATATATAAATAAAATATATAAAAAAAAACAATTTAAGTAAGATGCCAAGAGATTTTTTAAAAATAAAAGACAACTATATATTAAATTGTAAACAAATGTCAAAATTATTTTGTTATTTTAAATGCCTTAAAATTATTAACTTTATTAACAAGTCATAATTTAATTAACCATTTTTCAAAAATACCTAAAAAAGGGATAATAATTAAAAAAAAAAAAAAATAAAAAAATGTTGCAAGTTGACCAATGATTATATAAGGGTATTCAACTGGTTTTCCACCAATTCAACCTAAAATTAAACAATCCGCTACAAAAGATCAAAAAAATTTTTTATAAAAAGGGCGAAAGCGTGAACTTCTAATTTCCGAAGTGTTAATAAAAGGAATTACAAATAAAATACATAAAGCCGCACCCATAGCTATAACACCACCAGTTTTATGAGGAATAGAACGTAAAATAGCATAAAAAGGTAAAAAATATCACTCAGGAACAATATGAGGAGGAGTAACAAGAGGATTAGCTTCAATATAATTATCAGGATGATTTAAAACATTAGGAGCAAAAAAAACAAAAAAAGAGAAACCAATTGTAAAAAGAACCGTAGAATATAAGTCTTTAATATAAAAATAAGGATAAAACGGTATTTTATCTATATTTCCGTTAACACCTAAAGGGTTATTAGACCCATCTTTATGTATATAAGCTAAATGTATTAAAGAAGCACCTGCAATCGCAAAAGGTAATAAATAATGTAAACTAAAAAAACGATTTAAAGTGGCATTCCCAACATTATAAGCACCTCATAATCACGTTACAATATTAGGTCCATAAACAGGAATAACAGAGAAAAGATTTGTAATAACAGTAGCACCTCAAAAACTCATTTGACCTCAAGGTAAAACATAACCCATAAATGCAGTAGCCATCATTAAAATAAAAATAACAACACCCACGCATCAAGGTAATTCCTTAGGTGACATATAAGATCCATAATATAAACCTCTACCCATGTGAATATAAACCATAATAAAAAACATGGATGCTCCGTTAGCATGAGCATAACGTATTAATCAACCGTAATCAATATCACGCATAATGTGTTCTACACTTGCCATAGCAAGGTCAACATGAGGAGTATAATTCATAGCTAATAAAATACCTGTAATAATTTGAATCCCTAAACAAAAAGCAGATAAAAATCCAAAATTTCATCAATAATTAAGATTTGATGGTGTAGGATAGTCAATCACATGAAAATTTACTATTTTTATAATAGGATTATCTTTCATTTTTTCTTAAAATTTTCTTATTTTAAATTTTTTATTAACTTCGTGGACTTTATAAACTTTGTAGATTTTATATACCTAAAAAAAAAAATTGAAGTTTATGAAATCAACAAAAAAAAAAGAATAAATCCATAAAAGGATAGCATATTTAAAATATAAATAAAGTTTAAATTACTTAGTAGACGCTTTATGTTGGGACCTTTTAAAAGTCCAATAGCGGTGCGTTTTAATTTTTCTTGTATTTTTCTTTTCTACTAACTAAAAGATGAGTTTCTATAAAGTGGATTTATTATTCACATACTTACTTAAAAAAAACACAAAAATAACTAAAAACTAAAAAAATTAGTAAAAGTTAAAAAGAAAAAAAATCAATAACTTCGTGGACTTTGTTAACAAAGTCCACGAAGTCCACGAAGTTAATAAAATAAAATAAAAAAAAACTCAAAACGAATAGTTAATCTTCTATATTAGAGCGTGTAATTCAAGGACTCATAAGATCAGAATTACGAAATTCTTGTGTAATTTCAAGAGGTTCATTAATAACACGTTTTTGTTCTTCATCATAACGAACTTCAGTATAACCACTTAAAGGAAAATTTTTACAAAGAGGAAAACCATCAAAACCATAATCAGTTAAAATACGGCGTAAATCTGGATGATTATAAAAATAAATACCAAACATATCTCAAGTCTCACGTTCCATTCAATTTAAACCATTAAAAATAGATGTTAAAGAAGGTATCGGCGTAATTTCATCTACTCATGTTTTAATATGAATACGATTATTATAAAAAGGACTTAATAAATTATAAACAACTTCAAATCTTTTTAATTGTTCAGGATAATCAATAGCAGTAATATCCGGTATAGTATGATATAAAGTATTAGTATGATGATATAAAAAATAAATAAAAGAATAAAGATGTTTAGAAGATGTGTAAATAATTATTTCATGTTTTATAATTATTAAATTTTGTATTCAATATGGTAATATACTTTTTGATGATTTAATTCAAGTTTCTTGATATATACTATGTGTTTTATCTATTTGAATACTTAAATGCATTTTGACTTCGTTAACTATGTGAATTTTTTTGTTTTTTATTTCTAGATCTACAAAGTTATGTGGTTGACTTATATTTAATGCGTTGACTGCGTTAATATTAAAAAATCTAACATGATTTAAAGAAGAAGGAAGGCAGCAGATACATAAAAGAGCTTTGAATTCTGTATTATCTGGTTTCGATAACTTTTGTATTTTTTTTCAATTTAATAACACTATTTTATAATTTGTTTTATAGCGTTTTTGTTTATAATAAAGTCATGTAATTAATATATTAGATTCTTTTGAAATGTATTGACTAGAAGTTATAAGAGTGCTGTAAAAACGACTCTCTTTCTTTATCTTTAACTTATTGGGCACTGCTTTTAATATTTTTATAATTGTACCCACATATAGTTGATTTAGTTTTGTGTTTCATAAAATTGAAATCATTTTTAATTTATATTGTTTTTTTTGTTATCTAAAAAAGTTTTTTATTTATAACTTGCTGTTTTATTAAAGAGGTCATATGTCACTAAGAACACTAGAATAAATTTTGTTTAATTGATAAAGTTTTACTTTTTTATTATTTTCATGAGTTTTTAAAAGCCAGTTAATACTTGTAATATAAGTAACTATTGAAATACGTAAATATTGAGAAAAATAAATTAAGCTTATAATTTCTTTATATATTAAATAAGATAGTATTTGAGTTGGTTTATATATATAGCTAAGAAGATTTATGTCTTTAATTCCTTTAGCTTGATTTACTCAAGTATTATATAATTCTTCTATTCTTTTTGCTAGTTTTAAATTTTGACTAATTTTTGGTAATATGTTTTTTATAAAAAATACATAAAAAATTAAAAAAATAACAGCAAGAAAAATTATTTGAGGATAAAAAGATGCTATGTCAAATTGAGGCATGAAATTCTAATTTATTAACTTTGTGGACCACGCCGATTACATCGGCGCAGTCAACTACATTTAAATTTTTAATTTAAATTACGTTAACTTCATAAATTATGTTAATTGTGTTATTATATTTGAGTTTTTAATTTAATTATTTTATTTAACGTAGTTGACTGTGTTTTTTTTTTATTTTTTTTTTAATTTTTGCGGAGCCGCAGGCTCCATAAATAATTAACGTAGTCAGTGTTTTTTATTAAAAAGTTTTTTTATTTACGTGGTGAAGTCGTCAACTTTGTAAATTTTTTATTTTTTTTTATAAATAAATGTGAGCCGCGCTCACAAATTATATTATAAAAAAATTTAAATAATGTTTACTTTATCAAATTTTATTTAAAATAATAACTACGTTAACTGCGTTATTTATAAAGTTAATTAAAAAATTATGATATAAATAGGCATACTTATATTCAAAAAAAGCCAAGAACTCAGTAAAAAAAAACACAAAAAAAAAGAACTAAGTTTGTAAACTGAGGTTTAATTTTATTTGTCATATTTTTTTTTTAAAAGTTTAGTTTATTTACATAATTATGTAAATTACATAATAATAAATTTAATAACTTAATATATTAAAATAGAACATATAAATTAAAAAGAAAAATTATGACTTATAAATTGAGTAGAACATTTACCCATTATAACCGAAGCACGGCTAATAGAATCACTTAAATAAAAATTATCATATATAGGTGTAAATGAAGTATTATAAAGAGTATATTGTTTTAAACTTTTAAATCCTTTAAAATATGGTATAAAAGTTGTAATTGCATTTAAATTGTTAATTACAAAAGAACCTTCTGGATAATTTAAATGAGGTGCTATATTTTTAAAAAGATAAGAAATATAGGTTTTGTTTTCATATGAAGTATTTTGAAATATTAAATGTTCTTGAAAATTATTTATAGAATTTAATGAATTTATTACTGATAAAAAAGTTAATTTTTCTCATATCATTACTTTATTAGATTCTATTGTCATTTTATAAATTTTTAATAAAGTTTTTTCTAAAAATGATATTTGTTTTGTATATTTAAAAAAATAATTAACGTAGTTATTATTTGATTTAACTTCGTGGAATATTTTGACTGCGTTGTTGTTTTGATATATTCATTTATTTTTTAAAGGTGTTTTATTATGTGTTTGGTTATGTGTTTCAATAAAAATAAGTGATTTATTTATAAAGTATTCTATACTTGTTATATTTTTATGTAATAACCAAGATACATTATTATCTACAAAATGGTTATTTATAGAATTTAATAAAAGAAAATTAGATAAAGCTTGTAAAATCATAAAATCATCACGAATATCTACTTGAGTTCCATTTAATTTAATAGCTGTTTGACTTTGTTGTACACGACCTTCTGTATTAACATAAAGTCCACTTTTTTCTACATAAGAAGATGATGGTAAAATAGTATCGGCTTGCTTTGCTCCTAAGTCTCCATGATGCCCTTGATAAATAATTAAAGGTTTTTTATATTCTATTAACGTAGTCAACTTCGTGATTTTGTTATTTAATTTATTACGTTTTTCTCAATTAATATCAAAATCAGCTCCTATTAAATAAATACACTCTTGTTTAGTTGTGTATTTTTTAAAATTAGTATAATTAGGCCTTTGTCCTCCAATATTTAAATCATAGGCACCTGCTACACTTGCATAAGTATGAAGAATACCTGATTGAAACTCTGTTCCTATTAAAGTGCTTTTTATATTTAACTTATTTTTTAATATATTAGGAATTTTTTTTCATTTATAAGCTGGTTTTATTTTAGTTTTTGTTATAAAAGTTATTATATTTAAAAAAGTATTAGATAATGATTGATTTAAAATTCTTAAACTTATACGGTGTAAACAAGAAACTGATTTTATCGATTGTCTTTCAAATTCTATATTTTTTATATCTATTATATGGCGTGTTTTTTTTAAATGTGAAATAAGTCAATTACACATAAATTTTATTGCTTCTCCATCTTCTCTTTGTATTAAATTAAATCCTATCATAATTATAGGGTTTTTTGCTTGAAACATTTTATAAAGAGCATTATGTTTTCCTTGTACTATTTGATATAATATTTTCATTCCATTACCCAATTGATTTATAGCATATGTTAAATCTGTTGGAAAACCTATTGAAGTTATCATTAAGTTTTTTTTTATTACTATTTGTCTTAAGCGTATATTTAATAATGCTGCTTCATAACGTGGTGTACTACCTATTAATAAAATGTAATCACTTTCGTTAATAGCATTTAGTTTTTTATTTAATAAATAATTACTACGGAAATCAATATTTATATTTCTATTTCATTTACTTTCTGGATTTTGTAAAAATAAGTTAAATGATTCAACTCCTATTTGATTCATTAGTCTTTTAAATATTAATATTGTTTCTTGATCTATAAATTGACCAATAATACCACTTATATTTTGTGGATTCTTCTTTGCTATTGTATACAGTTTTGTACTTATAAAAGGTATTATTTGTTTTCAACTTTGTGTTATATATTCTTTTTTTGTGTTTTTTACTCGAATCATTGGATAATTTATCCTTTGATTTTTTAAACCATCATATGCAAATCTTGTTTTATCTGAAATTCATTGTTGATTTATTTGATTATTTGATTTTGGTAATATACGCATTAATTCAGATCCTCTTATATCTATTCTTATATTTGATCCAATACTATCTAATACATCTATTGTTTCTATACTTTTTAATTCTCATGGTCTTACAGTAAACGCATATGGTTTTGATGTTAACGCCCCTACAGGACATAAATCTATTACATTTCCTGATAATTCTGAATTAAATAAACTTGATATATATGATCCTATTTCCATACTTTTACCTCTTCCTGTTGTTCCTAACATTTCTATCCCTGCTATCTCTGTTATAAATCTTATACATCTTGTACAGTGAATGCATCTTGTCATTATTGTTTTAATTAATGGTCCTTTATTTTTATCTTCTAATGATCTTTTGTATTCATAAAAACGACCTCTATCACTCCCGTATATCATTGCTTGATCTTGTAAATCACATTCTCCTCCTTGATCACATATTGGACAATCTAATGGGTGATTTATTAATAAAAATTCTAATATACTTTCTCTTGTTTTTTTTACTAAATTTGTTTTTGTATATATTCTCATATCATTTGCTATTTTTATAGCACAAGCTGGCATTAATTTTGGCGCCTTTTCTATTTCTATTAAACACATTCTACAATTTCCTGCTATTGATAATGTTTCACTATAACAAAATCTTGGAATAAATAAACCTAATTTTTCACAGGCTTGTAAAATAGTTCAGTCTTCACTTATGTGCACTACTTGATTATTTATTATTAATTTCATGATTATGTTGTTGTTTTTTTTTTTTAAGCTTTTTTTTAATTATATTAGCTTTTTTATTTTTACTTTTTTAATTTCATGGTTTTTTTTTGTTTTTTTTTATATTTTTTATGACTTCGTTGATTTTTTTTTTGACTTCGTTGTTTTATTTTTATTATATTATTTTTTTTTGACTTTGTGGATTTTATTTTTTTTTTTATTGGTTTTTCTGTTTATTTTTGTATTTTTTTTTGTTTTTTTTTGAGAGTGCTTTGTTCTCTGGAGTTCTTTTTTTGATTTCATGGACTTTGTTGTTTACTTTTTTTTTTGATTTTTTGCGGGGCCCTGGGCCCCGCCGTTTACGTCGTTTGTTTTGTTGATTTTGTTGATTTTATTAACTTCGTGAATTTTGTAGTTTATTTTATGTTTTTTTTTTTATTTTATTCTTTTAAATTTTTTTTGGGTTTGTGCATTTGTGTGTGTTCTTTGCCCTCTTACAGGTAAACTATTTTTATGTCTCATTCCTTTATAACTTTTTATTTTTACAAACCTTTTTATATTTTCTTTTATTTCTTTTTGTAAAAAACTTCCTACTTTATAATTGGTTGTTATATATTTACATATTTTTGATATTTGTGTTATTTTTAATTTATAAAATCTTATATTGGGGTTTATACATAAATTATTTGTTATTTCTTTTATTCTTTTTGGCCCTATGCCATATATTGTAGTTAATGCTGTTTTAATTGGTTTTTTTGGTGGTATATATTTATTAAAGATGTAAACCATTTATTTTTTTTTTGACTTTGTGGAGTGGGCCTCTTTTTTTAACTTTTTTATTTTATATTTAAATTTTTTTTTGTAGTTTTGTTGTAGTTTGCTATCCTTTTCGTGTTTTTTCAAAATATTTTTCTCCGTCGTATCTTATTCCTTTTCCTTTATATGGTTCTGGTTTTTTAAATTTATATATTTTTGCTGCTGTTTGATTTACTTGAAATGATGATATTCCAGATATTGATATTGTTCCTGTTTGTAATATGCTGGCACTTATTTGTTGTTCTGGTATTAAATATTTTATTTGATGACTTCATCCTAAATTTAAAACTAAATATTTTTTTATTTCTTCACTTTTTTTAATAGTGTTTACTTTTTTTGTTGTTTTTTTTCTCAACGTAGTCAACTTCGTGAATTTTGTTTCTTCTATTTTCTTTTCTAATTGTCCTCATTTTTTTTGCAATTCGGCTGCAGTTATTTTTTTTTTTGTTTTTTTTTGTTTTTTTTTTTTTTTGATTTTGTGAATTTTATGACTTTGTGGATTTTTTTGTTTTTTTGACTGCGTTGATTTCATGGACTTTGTTGTTTTTTTTTTTATTAATTTCGTGGTTATTTTATTTTTATTTTCTTGTTCTCTTTTAACTTTGTGGTTTTTTACTTTTTGTTCTATTATTTTTCCTTGATATCCTATTCCCTTTAATTCTAAATTTTTTGTATATCCTTGTGTTACCCCCGTCATTATATTTTTTAATTGTTTTGTTAATTGTGTGCTTTGAATAGATATTTCTTCTTTTTTTTTTTTTTTTTGGTTTTTTTCTTTTATTTCTTTTCAATTTATACATTCACATATTATTATACGATTTGCTCATGAGTACATTTTTAACGGCATTTCTTGTTTTTTTTTTACGTAGTCAACTTCATAAATTTGATTTTCTTTATTTTTACCGCCTACATGAATACAAGACTGAAGTAAAGGTCATTCTCTATATGTATTTTTTTGTTCTTTTGCACTTAAAAAACATCTATCCTCTATTTTTTTTGATTTTAAATAAAAAATAAAATGTTTTTTTTCTTTTTTAAAAATTCAAAAATGTTTATCATCATGTAATATTATTGTGCGCATATTTTCTTTTCTTCCTAATTCTTTTAATATTTTCTCTTGGCTGTTTATTTCTTTTATCTTCTTAATTTTTTGATTGTTTTTTATTTTTTTATTTTTTGAGTTTATTTTACATGATCATATTGCTTTAAATTGACCTAATTTACTTTTGATTAAAACCATTTGCGTTTGCTCCCCTCTTTTTTCTTGCCTTTCTTCTATTTTCTTTACGTTTGAGGCTTTCTCTAATTTTTTCTTGGAACTAAACGTTGGTTTAAATATTGTTAAGTACACATTATTTAGTATTTTTATATTTTCTTGTTGCCCTATTTGGGGTCCTGTTAATTGATAAAATATCGAAAGCATTTTACTTTTTTTTATTTTCTTAACTTCGTTGATTTTAGTTTTTTTTAATTTTATGGTCTTTTTTTTTGATTGTGTTGATTTTATGGACTACGTTATTGATTTTTTTTATTTACGTGGCGAAGTCGTCAACTTTGTGGATTTTGTTAATTTGATTTTGTGGATTTTTTTTAATTTTATGAACTTTGTTGTTTACGTGGTTGTCAACTTTGTTGATGTTTTTATTTTAATTTCTTGATTTTTATGAAGTTGTGAATTTTTTTTTTCTTGTTTTTTTTTTGATTTCCGCGGGGCCCTGGGCCCCGCCGTTTATTTTTTTTATTTTTTTTATGTTTTTTTTATTTTTGTTTACTTTTTTCTATTTTCTTTTTTGTTTTTTTTTTATAGGTGTGTTTATAATGTTTTTTTTTTGTTTTTAACACGCGTTAAATTTTTAAAATATTAAATAAAAGAAAAACGCAGTTTACAGACCAAAGACGGAGTTGAACCATCATTAAAGGATTTGCAATCCTCTGCATTAGCCACTTATGCTATTTAGTCTTATTTTTTTGTTTTTTTTTTTGATTTTTATGAAGTTATGAACTTCGTTGTTTACGTCGTTGATTTTATTAATTTTGTGGTTTTATATTTTATATTTTTTGACTTTATTAAAATTTTATTATATAAATTATTATAAGGGTTGGTGGTGTATAAAAATATTTTTTAAGCTCTAAAGTTTATTATTGTTTTGAATTTTATTAAAAAAAAATACATTTATATTTAACATAATAAAGCTGTCAACTAACCTAATAAAATTCAAAAAGCCATCATAAGAGCAAAAAGCGCAATAGCTTCAGTTAAAGCAAATCCTAAAATAGCAAATCTAAATAACTCTTGTCTTAAAGAAGGATTTCTAGAAATTCCAATAATAAGAGAACCAGATACAGTTCCAATACCTACACCCGCTCCAACTAAACCAATACTTGCAATTCCTCCACCTATTTTTTTAGCTGCTTCTAAAAGCATATAATTTATATGTTTATTTATTATTTTGATGTTTGACTTAATTGGTTTTTAAAGTTTATTTTGGCTGCACCAAACATTTTAATTTAAATCCTTAAACATACAAAACAACTTTAAATACTAAAGTCTTTAATTAAGTGCTTTAAGTTTATTGCTGCAATTTTATGCGGCATTTTAAATTTAATTTAACACCGGAGTAATTAAGAAGAGCGTAATTGTTCAAAGAAGTTTTTTTTTTATTCTCAACATGACAAAGCCGTCAACTTTATAAATAACGCAATTACCTTTAATAAATTTTAAAAGTAGTTTTTTAACTTCATGGTTGCGCTGTTATTTTATTATAGTGTATTTTATTTTGCACGGCGCGGCCGCCGTGCAATTTTTATTTTTTTTTTAATTTTATGGATTTTTTTTTATTTAGAAAAAACTATCTAACATGTAGTCTCTGTTGTCTGCAATTTAAGGCGTTTTAAGGGGCGTCATTATTTTACAAAAGACCTGCTGATTAACTCTTTTTTAAGATTTTACCAATACATTGTTGTATTTTTTAATTTTTACTATAAAATAAATTAAAAAGTTATTATTTAATTACGTGGCGAAGTCAAATAAAAAACTTGTGGCCCCACCACGGTATTTATATTTATAACTTTGTTATTTAATTTTATAAATCGGACTTGACTTTGTGAATTTTTTTTTGTCGATGGCTTCGCCATCGAAAATTTTATTTTGCTTGCTCGGTGAGCTGGCTTTTAAAAATTAGGTTTTCTCAGCATAAAGTTAGAAAAAAATGTAACGTGGTGTTTGCTTTATATATTTTTTTTTAAATATAAAACTATTTACTTAACTACTTAAAAAAAAATTTTATTTAGTTAATTTAAACACTAAAAACGTTAAAACATTGGCAAAATGGAAATAAAGATTTAGTTTATTTATTTTAAAAATAATGTAAAACTTTTATATTTTTATTTTTTAAACTTATTTATAAAACCTATTATATATTTACGTAGTCAATAACTTTATTTTTTTTTGACTTTGTTGTTTTTTATTTAATTTTGTTGGTTTAAATAAACGAAATCTTATAAATCACCATTGTAGCTGCGTGTATTAAAGCAGAAACAGGAGTTGGTCCTTCCATAGCATCAGGTAACCATGTATGTAATCCTATCTGAGCTGATTTACCAATAGCTCCTATAAAAAGAAAAAAACATATAATAGTTAATATATTAAATTCTATACAAAAAAACATTATATGACTACCTAAAAAATCATTAATTGTAACAAACACAGTAGAATAATCTACTGCACCAAAAACAAAAAATATAGCAAATATACCTAAACTTAACCCAAAATCTCCAATACGGTTTACTATTAGCGCTTTCATAGCTGCTTTATTTGCTTGTAATCTTGTAGTTCAGAAATTAATTAATAAAAATGATGCTAAACCTACCCCTTCTCATCCTATAAACATTTGAACAAAATTATCCGCTGTTACTGATATTAACATAAAAAAAGTAAAGAGTGATAAATAAGACATAAAACGCGGTAAATGTGGATCATTTACCATATAGTCAGCTGAGTATAAATGAACTAACGCTGATATATATGTTACAACTATTAACATAATTACTGTTAAAGTATCAAATAAAAACCCTCATGATGCATGTAATGTCGCCACATCAATTCATGTCGCCACTTGCATATAACAATTTGTATTTGCTATCCCCACTTCATAAAAAGCTACTGTTGATATTATTGCTATTAAAAAAATACAGCTTGTTGTAATAAATACACTTCCATTTCTTCCTATATATCTACCAAAACAAGCCACTACTAAAAAAGATAATAAAGGTAAAAATAAAATTAATAAATACATTGACTATAATTTTTTGGATCTTGTTAGGGCTTGTTTTTTTTTTATTTTTTTTTATATATTTTTTTTATTTTTTTTTTAATTTTTATAAAGTTGTAAATTTTTATAACTTTGTTGTAGTTAATTTTATTTAAAAATTTTAAATAAGCCCTAGCCAAATATCAGACTCGAACTGATAACCTTCTGATTACAAATCAGCTGCTCTAACCAATTATAGCTAATTTGGCGTTGTTTATTTTTTTTAGTAGTTTTTTTTGCCTTATACGGGATTTGAACCCGTGTTGATGCCGTGAAAAGGCATTATCCTAACCGGACTAGATGAATAAGGCTTTTTTATATTGTTATTTGCTTGATTTTGTGAATCTTTTATAATTTTTTCTAAATTGTTTTTTTTATTTTATTTTGTTTACATGATAAAGCCGTCAACTTTGTAAATTTATTTTATTTTTATAATTTAGTTTATTATTACATTCTTTATGCTTTATTAATGGGTGTATTTATAATGACCTTAATGTATTTTTTAATTTACTTTTTTAAAAATCTATTACGCTTTTATTTATTTTGACTACGTTGTTTGTTTTTTATATATTTTTTTTATAACTTGGCTGTAGTTTTATAAATTTAATTTTTTTGATTTTGTAAATTTTATTTGGTGTGGTTAAATTATTATAAAAAATTTAGTATTAAAATTTTAATATTAAAAATATTTTTTTATAATTTAATTTAAATTTTATATAAATGCTTGTAATTAAAATATAATAACGTAGTTAACGTAATTAACGCAGTTAACGCAGTTAACGCAGTTAACGCAGTTAACGCAGTCCATAAAATCAACATAATTAAAATAATATATATTTAAAATTTTTAATATAATAATTATTATTAAAATGTTTAATATAATTATTATATTAACTACGTTAAAAGTAAATAATAAATTTTATAATTTTATATACAAATAACAAAAATTTAATTTACTAATATAAACGTTTTGGTTAGCTGCGCTAGTGTATTTAATAAACAACCAACACAACTACTATCAATTTAGTCTAATTAATATTAATTGTTATATATAATTTTATAAAGTATATATTTATTTAAAATGTTTATTTATTTACTTTTTTTTAAATGTGTAGTTTATTTAAAATTGTTTTTATTGTCGACTTCTGTCGAAAAACATTAAATAATTATAATAAAATATATATATAATAAATAATTTTAATATATGAGTATATTATATTAAATATATGTTTATAAGGACGTTTTTTTTTATAATTTTTATAAACAAAGTATTTTAGTTTATATATATATTTTTAAAAAATTTATAAATTATTATTATTTTTAATTTTTATAATTTTAAATTAAATAAATTTTTAAAGTTAAAAACTATAAAATTTTTTTTATTTAATCTTAGTTTTAATGTACATTAAATTGTATTTAATATATTTTTTTTTTTTGACTGCGTTGATAGTAAATAAAAACTAAAGTAGTTATTGATTTCATGGACTTCGTTGAATTCACGTAGTTAATTTATAAAATACAATAATTTGTTGACGACTTTATCATGTAAATAAAAAAGTATTTTTTAATATAAATAATTTGTGTTTTAAATTTAAATAAAATTATAAAATTTACGAAGTCGACGGCTTTATCATGTAAATTATATATTTTTTTTTTGTTTTAGCCGAATAAATTTGGTTATTAAAAATATATTTATTAAAATTATTTTATAATTTAAAAACATATTTTAAAAAATAAAAAATAAATTAAAGTTGTAAGTTGTTAACTTTGTGAATTTTATAGATAACGTATATTGCACATAGATACGGTAAAAAAAAATAAAAAAAAATAAAAATGCTAAATCAAACTAAAAAATTGTTAACAAAAGCAACCAATGAAAATAAAAAAAAAAAAAAAGGAAATCTTTGAAGAATTCGCCTACAAAAAACAAAAAAAAATATAATCAACACAATTAAAAAAAAAAAAGCTGAAAATAATAAAAATAATAGTATGCAGCTAATAGATTTAAAAGAAAAAATAAAAAAAAAAGATTTTAAATGAATATGAGAAATTAACTCCGTAAATAACATAAAAGAACTCCACGAAGTCAATAAAAAAAATTTAAAAAAAATAAATAAATATTATGCAGAAATAACTTATAAACCACAAATACAATATAAAAAAGAAAAAATAAAAAAAAAACAAGTAAATAAAAAAATAAAAAAAGAAATAATAAAAGGGTATATAATGAAAATAAATGAAAGAGGAAAACAAATATCAATACAATTAGGGCCAAAAATAAATAGTAACATACCAATAAAAAAAACTATATTTAAATATAATACATTTACAAAAACTAAACAAGTATATAATAAATTAGAAGCATATTTTTATGAATTAATAAGAGAAAAAAACAAATGACTAAAAAAAAAAACAATAGAAAACCAAATAAAAATAATAAAACAAAAAGAAAGAAAAAAAGAAGAAAATGAAAAAATAAAAGAAATATTAAAAAATATAAAAAAAGAAAATATAGAAAAAAAAGAAAACAAACTTTTAGAAAAGTGAAAAAAAACTTTAGAAATAAATAAAACATGATATAAAATTCATAAAATTCACGGAGTTAAAGAAAATCAAAAAATAAGAAAAGAACAAAAAATAAAAGAAAACAACGAAGATGACTACATTAAAAAAAAGAAAGAGCCATGAAATTGAGAAATAAAAAAAACAAAATTAGAAAAAGAAATAATACAACAAAAAGGAGAAATAAATGAAATAATAAATGTATGAAAAAAAAAAAAAGAAATAAAAAATATACAACAATGAAAAAATGCAAATACATTTCAACAAAAAACATTAAACAAAATAAAAAAAAAAATACAATGGTGATGAATAGAAAAAAAACAAATAGAAATGAAAACACAAATAAATAAAAAAATAGAAATGGAGTTTGTAAAAAAAAAACAAGAAATAATAGAACCACAAATAGCAAAGTTAATATTAAATATAAGTAAGTTATATAATATAAAAACAAAAGAATATTTTTTACAAGAATTAAGTCCACAAATATATATATTTAATATAAAAACATATTGATATTATTTATATAATGAATATTTTTATTCAATACAAAAAACAAAAGAAATAAAAACAACAAAGTTAACTACATTAGAAGAAAAAAGTAAAAAAATAACAAAACAAGAAGAAAACAAAATAAAAACAACAGCAGCCGTAAAAATAAAAGAAGGAATATTAAATAGAAGTCTTATAGCAAAAAAATATAAAACAAAATTTAATAAAATTTGTAAATGAAGTAAAAATAGTAATCAAGTAGATAAAATATGGGCAATGGCAATAAAAAAAAAAAGACATTGATTATTTACTTTAAATACATCGCCTTTATGAGAAGAAAAAAAAAAAATATGATCAATATATACACAAGAAAAAAAACCAGAAACAAACCAAATATTATTAAATCATATGATAAGCAATAAAATATATACAATATATTTTAATATACATTATAATTATTTAATGTTAGAAACGGGTATTAAAATAAAAAAATAAATAAAAATAAATATATAAAATCTATAATAAAATTATAAAAAAAAATTATTGACAAAGTCGACAAAAAAAGAATTCACGAAGTTAATAAAGTCAACGTAGTCCACAAAGTAGGCAACGTAAAAAAGGTAATAAAAAAAAATGCATTAAGACTTAAAAAATAAAAACAAATATATAAAAATTAAGTAAAAAAAAACTATATTAAAATAAATTAAAAAAATGTGTTTTTTATAATGCATTTATTTTAAATATTTTAACAACTTATAAATATTATGAAAACAACAAAATTTCTAAAAATGCAAAAAGAAATAAAAAATATAATAATAGAAAACATAGAAATAAAAAAAGAAGAGATAATAAAAGAAAAAAGCGGACGTAAACAAAATAATCAAAAAACAAATATATTTCAAAATATGAATATATTACCAATAAAAAAACATCAAAAAGGACTAAATGATAGATCGCCTATACGAAAAAAAGGTATATACTGTTGTATTATACGTATGACGTTAAAAAAAAATAATGTATTTGTAAATTTAACAAATCTAAAAGGACAAACAATTATAAAATTTACGTCGGGTTTAATACAAAAAAAAAAAAATAAAAGTAAATTACGTTCAATAATAAAATGAATAATAGAAAAATTAAGTTTTCCCGTTAAAAATAATTTTGATTGTATTAAAATTATTATAAAAGGGCATAGTGTGAAATCATTTTCATATTTAAAAGAATTAAAAAGAAAAAAACTAAAAATAATTTATTTTGAAAGCCGTATACCTATAATACATAATGGGTGTAGACCACCAAAAAAAAGAAGAATATAAATAAGAACAACAAAGTCCATAATTTTGTTAACTTTGTGGATTTTGTAAAAATTAAAAAAAAACAAAGTCAAAAAAAAAAATAAATTGACTACGTTAACTTCGTAAAATAGTAAAATGAAGTAAGAGGTAATAAAAAAAAATTATTTTAAAAATATAAAAACGCTTAATATTGTAATGAATTTAACTATAGATATATTTCAAAATCATTTTAAAGCAGTTTTTTCTGAATTATCTTTTATAACTGCTATAATTATAATCCTTGTTTACGGAGTTATGTATAATCCTTCAACTAAACATCGATATCCTATTTTAACAAAAGTTATTGGATGATTAGCAGTGCAAACACTAATGTTGGCACTAATGTTAACAGTAAATGGATGAGATATAATAGGAAGTACAATAACAAATACTCTAGTGTTTAATAATATATTAATTTTAGATGACTTTACATTAATTATAAAATGTATAATAATATTAAGTGCATTAACAACAATTTTTATATCATTTGATTATATTAAAGAACAAAAAATAAATGCCTTTGAATATATTATATTAATATTATTTTCAACATTAAGTATGTTATTGATTGTATCATCATATGATCTTATAAGTATGTATTTAGCAATTGAATTTCAAAGTTTATCTTCTTATGTTATAGCAGCATTTCAAAGAAATAATGAATTTTCTGTGGAAGCTGGTCTTAAATATTTCATTTTAGGTGCCTTATCATCAGGGTTGTTATTGTTTGGTGAATCTATATTATATGGGTTAACAGGTACAACAAATTTTGAAGAATTAACTAAATTATTTACGTTTTTTTCAAGTTTTTCTTTTACAATAGAAGACAGTGGAGTTTATTTAGAAAATCAAAGTCTTGTAATAAATGCTATTACAATGGGGTTACTTTTAATTTTAATTGCTTTTTTATTTAAAATAAGTGCGGTACCTTTTCATATGTGAGCTCCAGATGTTTATGAAGGAGCTCCTACATCTGTAACAGCTTTCTTTGCAATTACCCCAAAAATTGCAATCTTATCTTTACTTTTACGTTTATGTCTATATACTTTTTATGATTTAATAGATTTATGACAACAAATTATTATAATAAGTGCTTTTTTATCAATGTTTATTGGTACTTTAGGAGCTATTAATCAAAAAAAAATTAAACGATTATTAGCATATAGTTCAATTGCACATGTAGGTTATTTACTTATGGGTTTAGCTACAAGTACTATTGAAGCGATTGAATCATTATTAGTGTATATAATTGTTTACATTATAATGGTAATATGTTCTTTTAGTATAATTTTGTCTCTTTCTAAAGAAAATTACCATTCTTTTAATTTAATGCCTTCTTTTATTTCATTTAAAACTAATATTCAAAATAATAAAACCTCTTCTAACATTAACTCTGTTTCTACTTCTTCTATTTCTTCTTTTCCTATTGATAACGTCAACACTACTTATTTTATTGGTCTTAATTCTTTTTTTATTTATAAACCTTATTTTAATTATAAATCAATTGTTGACTCTGTAAATTTGCATTCTAATAACTTAGTGAATACTATATTACCTCAAAACAATACCACAAATTGAGAACAAACATATTTAAAAGCAGGTCAACCTTTGTGAAATCCATATAAATTTCTTTCTTTTAATTTCTCTACTGTTAACAACTATAATAAATTAAATTTAATTTCTTCAAAAGCCCCTAATTTATTTATTAAAAAAAAAAATGAATTTATTAAATCTATTACGGACTTAAGTTCTCTTTCTAAAACAAACCCCATTTTAGCGATTACTTTTACTATTGTGCTTTTTTCTAATGCAGGTATTCCCCCATTAGCTGGGTTTTTTGGTAAACTTAATATTTTTTTATCAGCAATAGAGGCTCATATGTATTTCTTAGCTATTAGTGGTATACTATGTAGTACTATGGGAGCTTTTTATTCTATACGTTTAATTAAAATTATATATTTTCATAAAATAAATCAGCGTATTTGACATAAATATAAACCTATTAGTAAAGAAAGTTCTTTAATATTAGGTATAACTTTTTTTTTTATTTTATTTTTTTTTTTTAATCCTTCTTCTTCGTTTATTATTACACACTCAGCAGCATTAAGTTTATGTTTACAATATATAATTTTTTTTTTTTATGACTACGTTGGGTTTTATATATATTTTGTACTTTTTTATTTGTATTTTTTTTTTACATAACAAAGCCGTTAACTTTGTGGACTTTGTTGTTTATTTTTTTTTGATTTTGTTGTTTTTTTTTTAGTTTTGATTTTGTGAATTTATGAAATACTTAAAAAATACTTTAATTAAATATAACACCTTTCAACATATAATGCCAGATTTCATCATAAAAACACAATCTAGTCTTTTTCTTACATTGTGATTCTTGGGTTTTTCTGAATCTAATGCTTTTTATGTTTCTATTTGTAATCTAAACTTTATACCATGATCATCTAATTTTTTTTTACTTTATACTAATTTAATATCTTCTAATTTAATTTTTTCTCAATTTAATAAATTTAATCTTTGAGCACTTCAGGGGCCTATTTTTAATCTTAATACTTCTTCAAAAATCTTAACTTACACTAAACTCAATTGAAAAGTTTCTTGTCCTTATTTACTTATTTCACATAAAAATCCTTTTTTTTTACACTTTATAAAAAAAAGTTTGGGATTTGGTCGAGTTTTTCATACTTTTTTAATTTTTTCTTTTTTAATAAGGCCTTTTTTTTTATTTTTTTCTTCTTTATATTTTAAAAAACACTTACTTTTTAATAAATTTTTTGTATACCCAAAACACCATATATCATACTATATTATTTGAAATCGTCTTAATATTCTTTATCTTTTTCATATTTATAATGGTAATCTTATTACAAAAAAAAGTAATAAAATTTATGCTAAATGAATTAAAACTTATAATAATTATTATAGTACAAATTTAATATGAAAGCCTTTTATTTCTTTTCTTTATCGTAATTTTTTTTCTTTTTTACTTTCTAATCTTTTACACACTCAATTTTATTTTATTAAAAATTCTTTTTTTATAAGTAAACGCCTTCAACAGAATACATTTTCTTTTTTTTTTATTAACCGTTTTCTTTTTTTTAAACAGTTTATATGTTATTTTACTTTATCTTATAATAGAAAAATCTTAACAAAACCCTTTTTTTTTTTTTTTAATTTAAATCTTTTGTGTATAAATACTTTTTCTATAATAGTGTGACCTTCAATTATTTTTAAACAATCAGTAAATCGTTTTTTAATAAATTCTTTTTTTTGTCTTAAACCTTTATTTCCATTAACATACCGTTTTTATTATTTACATAATTTTCTTTCATATTCTATTATTTTTAAGGATACTCCTTTTATTTTATGAGGTTACATCTCAAATGCCGTTTATTTCCTTTCTCTTCCTTTTTGATCTATTTTATTTTCTTCTATTTTTTTTATACATATTTTTACTTATAACCACCTCTTTATTAATTATCCTTGAAAAACTGTTATAGCTAATATCTTTTTTTTTTATAAATATACTTTTTTATTGAATGTATATCCTTTTTGAGCCCCCTTTTATCCTTGATTTTATGGTTATAGTTATTTTTTATTATATTTTTTTTTTAATTATTTTCAATTTATTTTTTTTTATAATAAAAATATTATAAAATTTACGAAGTCAAAAAAAAAAACCCCTATTTTTTTTGACTGCGTTGATTTCATGGACCATATAGAAAAAACTGAAAAAAACTTATATTGAAAATGTAATAAAAATTCTATATTACAAAATAAACCTATTACCAATATATATCTTTTTCAACGCTTTTTTATTTGTATTCATAATGAAATTTTGTTTTTAACTAAAATTTTTTTTTTTTTTAGTTTTCAACTTAATTCATTTTTTTATAAATTTTGTCAACATTCTTTATTTACTTTTTATATTCCTTTATCTTTTTATTTTATTTTTAAAATGATATTTATTATTCCATTTATGAGCACTCAATTTCAAATTCTTTCAAATTTACCTCAAAACCTTTCTTTACATACTTGAGAGTTCTCTATACGCAGTCATGTCATTTTTTTAAATACTTTATTTTTTTTTGACTACGTTGACTACGTTAATAATTTATTACTTTGTCATTATTTTTCAAGACAACATACTTTAGCTATTTGAGGTCTTTGTTTTTTATTACCTTATTTTATAAAACAACAAACAACATGATCTTTAATTTTTATATATAATCACTTTTTTAATTTAAAACGTTTTAATGTTTTTTTAAAAAGTTATACATTACTTTATACTTTACATACTTTTACAACTCAAAATTACTTGCTTCAAGCTAACTCCTATTTTTTTTTTAATACTTTTTTTTTTTCTACTTTTTGAATTTATTCTATTCCTTTTTTTACTCAAAGCCTTCGACCTCAAATACAAAGTTCTAAGTCTATGTCTTTTCGTTCATGAGTGGGTTTAAAAAGAAAACTCCCAAAATATTCTCAAATTTAAACCATCAACGCAGTTAACTTCACTAACCACAAGTTTTGTCAATACGCCTTACATCTTAAAAAAAATTTTATAATAAAATACTTTGTTTACAATTATTGCGTAAATTACTTTCTTTTAAAATAAACTATTTTTTTTTTAAGTATTTTTAACTTTGTGGACTTCATTAACTTCGTGGACTTTGTTTTTTATTGATTTCATGGACATGACGAAGCCGTTGATTTCATGGACTTCGTTAATTTCATGGACTTCGTTATGAACATAATAAAGCTGTTGATTTCATAAATGTGGTCAACGCGGCCAACGTAGTCAAAGACATTTTATTTTGATGGAATCATTAACTTCGTGGGTTTTATAAATTTACCTTTATATAGTGTTATATTAAGTTAATTTTATAAAGTTAAGTTGTGTCGATTTTATGAACTGCGTTGATTTTATAAACTGCGTTATTAACTTTGTGAACTTTGTTGTTTTTATATAAATTTTAATTTTTAAATAATGTGGCGAAGCCGTCAACTTTATAAATTTGTTAACTTTGTGGACTACGTTGTTTAAAGACTTTATTATATAAATTATTATAAGAGTTAATTTCATGGACTTTGTTAATAGTATATAAAAATATTTTTTAAAGTTTTTAATTTATATGGTGAAGTTGTCGACTTTGTTGTTTCAATTTTGTAACTTCGTGGATTTTATAAAGTTCACAAAGTTAATGGCCGCCGTCAGCGTGGTCATTACATTTTTTTTATTTTATGTAGTTTACAAAGTTGACTTCGTGAATGTTTATTTTTTGTTTATTTCTTTTGACTTTGTGGAGTTTTTTTTTTTCGACGAGGTCAGCCTTGTAGACTTCGTCAACTTTGTTGTTTATTTCCATGAAATCCACGAAGTTGATGAAATCAACTTCGTCCACAAAGTTGACTGCGTTGTTGTTATTTTTTTGACTTTGTTAACTTCGTGGACTTTGTTGACGTAGTTATGTATTTTATTTTTGGGATATTATAATTACACCTGTAATAAAAGCTCTTTTTTAATAGATGATAATTCAAAATTTTTCTAAAGGTTCTTTATTATCAGTAAAAGTAATTCTTTTTAATAAATCAGAACAAACTATTCATGGTATTTGTTTAAAAAAAAAAAATCAAGGATTAAATTCATCTTTTACAATAAAACATACAACTAATGGTAAAGTTGTCATTCATACTTTTTTTTTATATTCACCTTTTATTAAAGAAATTTTTAATTTAAATGCCAGCGCGTTGGTTGGCTTATAATTTTGTGGAAATGTATTTTTTTACAAAGTTCATGAAATCAACTTCGTTGATTTCGTGGATTTCATCATGTCTTTAAAAAAAAACGTTAACTTTGTAGACGGTTGCGTCATGTAAAATAAAACAAATAAATAAAAATAAAGGCGGTGGTTGTTCTACAAAGTTAACTACGTGGATTTTATCATATTTACGTAACTCCGTGAATCTACGTAGTTCTAGTGCACTACCATGCCCTCAAAATGGCATTTGGGGGGCCGTTAAAGCCCCCATTTGTTTAGTTTAGAATGTATTTGAAGAATGTCTAAGCATTGAATAGAAGGACGTTTACAAAACGAAAAGTCACAAGGAATTACAAATTAGTGAATTGTGAATTTCCTCAGGCAAAAGCTGCGGCATAAGGCCGCCTGCTGAGGGGGCTTGCGCCCTCTAAAAAAAACAGATTAAAGCAGTAAAAACTAAGTGAACTGAAACATCTAAGTAACTTTAAGGAAAAGAAATCAACCGAGATTCCGTAAGTAGTGGCGAGCGAAAGCGGATTATTTGCCTTGATGGTGTGGGATCTCTTTGAGATCTGCTTTGAAAATTTGAACATATTGAAAAATATGGCTAGAAAAGGTGAAAGCCCTGTAAAATTTTCTTTTTGCATCAATTAGGGCCGGGTTTTATACCTGGCGATATAAAGCGTCTTAGGGCGCTTTTTATCCTATAGACTGGGAATTTTATAAATTCTCGCGTGGTGGTCTTTTTAGGCTACCCGCCCCAAAGTAGAGCGGGAAATGGTTAAACTTGCTTGAAAAATGATGCGCCCCGTGCGGGGCACATTTGGGGAACCACCCTCTAAGTCTAAATATTATTTAATGACTGATAGTGTACAAGTACCGTAAGGGAAAGATGAAAAGAACCCAAATAAGGGAGTGAAAAAGAACCTGAAATCAAATATATACAAGCAGTGGAATTGCAGGTAGCGATCTCTTTGAGATCCACTTGCTACCACATACCTCTTGCATAATGGGTCAGCGAGTTCATTTATCTAGCAAGCTCAAGCCATAAGGTGTTAGGCGCAGTCAACACGAGGTTAAAGCTCTGAGAGCTCAGGCCATAAAGTTAGATAGATGAAACCCGAAACCGAGTGATCTATCCACGGGCAGGTTGAAGGTACTTTAACAGGTATTGGAGGACCGAACTCACGTCTGTTGCAAAAGACGGAGATGACCTATGGTTAGGGGTGAAAGGCCAATCAAACTCGGAGAGAGCTGGTTTTCCGTGAAATCTATTTAAGTAGAGAGCGGCATGATTAAAACAGGGGTAGAGCACTGGATGGGACTTGGGTAGCTTTAAGCTTTACTGAGCTCAACTAAACTCCGAATACTGTGGGAGGGGATTTTTTTCTAAATCTTTGTATCCGACATGCCGTATTCAGACTATGGGTGATAAGGTCCTTAGTCAAAAGGGAAAAAGCCCTAACCGTTACTTAAGGTCCCTAAATGATAACTTAGTGGTTTAAGGATGTGATAAGGTCAATACAACCAGAAGGTGGGCTTGGAAGCAGCCATCCTTGAAAGAAATCGTAATAGATCACTGGTCTAGAATCCCGTATTCAAGCTTTATTGCGCCGAAAATGTAAGGGGCTCAAGTTATCTACCGAAAGAACGGGCGATGGAGGGTTGTCCTCTCCAACGCGGTAACGGAACGTTCTGTATCAATGAAGGTCTGACGTAAGTGAGATTGGAGAAATCAGAAGTGATAATGCTGACATAAGTAGCTTAAATCAATGTAAAAAACATTGAGACCGAAAGTTCAAGGGTTTCTGCGCCAAGCTAATCTACGCAGAGCAAGCCGGTCCCTAATCCAAGGGCGAAAGCCATAAGAAATGGGAACTCGTGGGGCTTTCAAAGTCCTAAATATTACGAGGCCGATTGTAAAGTGACGAAAAAAATAAAGGAATTTAAACGGTTTTTCCGAAAACCAAAAGGATTGTTTTGGTTCTTTTATTTATTTCCGGGAAATAACTACAATCATATGGTGGTTTTTTTTAAACCCCCGACCGTACCCTAAACCGACTCTGGTGAACGAGTAGAGTATACTAAGGTTTTGAAATAACCATATTGAAGGAACTCGGCAAAATAACCCCGTAACTTAGGGAGAAGGGGTGCCAATTTAGGCTGTAGGCGGCTACGTCGTTTTTATAGCTCTAATTGGCGTAACATAACAGGGGGTAGCGACTGTTTAATAAAAACACAGGACTCTGCAAAATCGTAAGATGAAGTATAGGGTCTGACACCTGCCCGGTGCTAGTAGGCTAATAGGAGAGGTGTATGCTTCGAATGTAAACCCTAGTAAACGGCGGCTGTAACTCTGACGGTCCTAAGGTAGCGAAATTCCTTGTCGGGTGAGTTCCGACCTGCACGAATGGTGTAACGACTTCCCCACTGTCTCCAATATGGCTTCAGTGAAATTGAATTCTCCGTGAAGATGCGGAGTTCCCGCAGCCAGACGGAAAGACCCTGTGCACCTTTACTATAACTTCACAATGCTAAAGAAATAAAACTGTGTAGGATAGGTGGGAGCTTATTAAATTCTAGTGGACTAGGCTTACATGAAAAACCACTCTTTTTATTTTCTACAGCTAACTTCAGTCCTTTAAACAGGGCTAAGGACCGCTGTGAGGTGGGTAGTTTAGCTGGGGCGGCTGTCTCCTAAAGAGTAACGGAGACGTGCAAAGGTAGGCTCAAACTGGTCAGTAATCAGTTTTGGCGTGTAATGGCTTAAGCCTGCCTGACCGTGAGGCTTACAAGCCAAACGGGGACGCAAGTCGGCCATAGTGATCCGGTGGTTCTTTATGGAAAGGCCATCGCTCAACGGATAAAAGGTACGCCGGGGATAACAGGCTGATGACTTCCAAGAGCTCATATCGACGAAGTCGTTTGGCACCTCGATGTCGACTCATCACATCCTGGGGCTGAAGAAGGTCCCAAGGGTCAGGCTGTTCGCCTGCTTTAAAGTGGTACGTGAGTTGGGTTTAGAACGTCGTGAGACAGTTCGGTCCCTATCTACTGTGGGGTTAGAAGAATTGAGAGATACATTCCCTAGTACGCAAGGACCGGGAAAGAGATACCAATGGTATATTGGTTGTAATGCCTATTGCAACGCCAAGTAGCTACGTATTTTCGAATAACCGCTGAAAGCATATAAGCGGGAAGTCTTGCTCTATATTAATTCTTCAATGAGAGTTGCGTTAGACTAGCGCGTAATAGCCCAAATGGATTTGCCCGCAAGGGCTTCTGGCCTCCTTGGAGGCCCCTAATTGGTACTAATTGGCTTTTATTAGCTGGGGGGTTTTTGTAAAAAACTCCTTCACTCCATAAAACTTATAAACTTGTCATTTTGTTTTTTAACTTCGTAGAGTACGTTTTTTATAACTTCGTTATAGTTTTACTTTAATTTATAAAGGATTTTGTAAATTTGGGTCATTTTTATGTCCCTTAATGAAATGAAGAGTTTGATCCTGGCTTAGAATGAACGCTAGCAATATGCTTGACACATGCGAGTTGAACGCTATCTTTTTTTAGGTAGAGTAGCGAACGGGTGAGTAATAGATAGGAATATGCTTTGTAGTCGGTTTTTTTTATTGGGTTTTTATACACTTTTTCTTTGTTTTACTAACATGGTGCGCAGCGCGCACAGCGCACTGCACACTATATTATGTAATTTCCATTGATTTTGTTGTTATCTTCCTTAAATAGCCGCGGGCTTAATAAAATTATGCTAAAGATTGTAATTGCTACAAAATTAGCCTGTTTAAGATTAGATTGTTGGTGAGGTAAAAGCTCACCAAATCAATGATCTTTAGTCGGTTTGAGAGAATAAACGGCCACACTGGAACTGAGATAAGGTCCAGTCTCCTTTCGGAGACAGCAGTGAGGAATATTGGACAATGAGCGAAAGCTTGATCCAGCAATATTGCGTGAGTGATGAAGACATAAGTAAATTCGTTGTAAAGCTCTTTCGTCGAGGTAGATGATGACTTGACTCGAAAAAGAAGTCCCGGCTAATTCCGTGCCAGCAGCAGCGGTAATACGGGGGGGGCAAGCGTTATTCGTAATCATTGGGCGTAAAGCGCATGTAGGCTGTTAATTAAGTTCTAATTTAAATCCTAAGGCCTAACCTTAGATTAAGTTGGAAAACTGATTAACTCGAGTCCCATAGAGGATAGTGGAATTTCTTGGTGAGAGATCAAATTCATAGATCCTAGAAGGAAGACCAACGGCCGAGGCAATTATCTAGGTGGAGACTGACGCTGATGTGCGAAAGCGTAGGGAGCAAACAGGATTAGAGACCCTGGTAGTCTACGCTGTGAACGATGAATGTTAAATATTGGAATATTTCAGTATTAAAAGCTAACGCCTTAAACATTCTGCCTGAGGAGTACGGTCGCAAGATTAAAACTCAAAGGAATTGGCGGGGGTCGGCACAAGCGGTGGAGCATGTGGTTTAATTCGATAAAACGCGCAAAACCTTACCAGTTCTTGACCGTTGATTTAATCTTTTATTTACTTTATGAAAGTTTCTTCTTTTAAATCATTTGTAACAGGTGTTGCATGGCTATCGTCAGTTCGTGTTGTGAAATGTTTGGTTAAGTCCTTTTAACGAACGCAACCCTCATTCATGTCGCTGGCGCTTCTTTGAAGCACGCACTCACGAAAACTGCCGGCAAAAGCCGGATGAAGGAGAGGATGACGTTAAGTCCTCATGACCCTTATGAACTGGGCTACACACGTGCTACAATGGCGACCACAATGGGATGCAATGATGTGAGTCGGAGCAAATCTTTAAAAGTCGTCTTAGTTCGGATTGTTCTCTGCAACTCGAGAATATGAAGTTGGAATCGCTAGTAATCTGCAGATCAGCACGCTGCGGTGAATACGTAAACTGGCCTTGCACACACCGCCCGTCAAGTCCTGGGAGTCGGTTAAACCCTAAATACACTTGTTTTTTTTTTTATTTCTTTTCAGCGTCTTAAGAGGTCTTGAAATAGTTAAAACACTTGTGTGTCACGGTATGGTCGATGACTGGGATTAAGTCGTAACAAGGTAATCGTAGGGGAACCTGTGGTTGGAATCAATTGCGCTTTTCGTCAACTTTTTTTTATTTTGTCAACTTTGTCCATGAAATCAACGTAGTTATTGGCGCTGAGTTCGCCTTGGGTTTGCACCGCTAATTTTTTTTTGGAATCCTTGGTCCACTTCTTTTTTTTTATGTTTGGTCTTTTTGAGCTCCGCAATCTTCGGTCTCTTCGTTCTAATTCTTTTCCCCTTATTTGGTCTTTATCTTTTTTTGATAATTCTTATTTTTCTTTTATTACTAAAATAAAAAGTATTGAAACCTTACGTCATTGACTAAGTCTTCGTGTTTCTGCTATTATTTTAATTCCAACTCTTTTATTTTTGTTATTTGTTTTTATTTTTATTGTTCATGTTTATCATTTTGATGTTTTTAATTTAGTAAGTCTCTCTATTATTTTTTCTTTTATTTGATTTCATCAATTTATTATAATTAAATTTTTTCTTATTACTGTTTTTGTTATCTTATTAATTCATCTTGTTAAAGGTAATGAAGACGTTATGTATGATTATATTCATAATGAAAAAACTCGTCTTTTTAGTTTTTTTCTTTTAACTTGTGTTCAAATTCAACTTTTTAAATATTTATATATTTTTATTATTTTTTAGTTTTTTTTATATTTTGCCATTTTTTTTTTTCGTAACTTTTTAGGGGGCTCTTTTTTTTTTGATTTTTTAAATTAGCTACGTCCTTGTTAAGACGCCTTGGTGAAATGGTAAACACGATAGACTTAAAATCTGTTGCCTTCGGGTTTGTCGGTTCAAGTCCGATAGGCGTCAGTTTTTTTTAACTTTATTGATTTTTGACTTTGTGAAATTTTTTTTGTCGATGGCTTCGCCATCGAAGATTTTATTTAACGTAGTCAACCTTGTTTCTTTTCATGACTCGTGATATATCATGTAATACACTCAAAATAACTTATTTTAAAATTTATCGCTGAGATCCTGAATCTGGTAAGGCTCCTTACCTCAGTGTTTTCCCCGTGACACGCTCTGATTGTGGTCCTATGATTTTGGATGCCCTTATTCAAGTTAAAAATAAACAAGATAGTACTTTAACTTTTCGTCGTTCATGTCGTGAAGGTATTTGTGGTAGTTGTGCTATGAATATTAATGGTATTAATGCTTTAGCTTGTTTAAAACCTATAGATGAAGTTGGTGGTTTTTTTAATAAAGTTCTTAAAATTTACCCTTTACCTCATATGTTTGTTATTAAAGACTTAATTCCGGATTTAACTAATTTTTATGCTCAACATAAATCTATTGAACCTTGACTTCAACGTTCTTCTATATCTTCTCATTTTAAAGAACATTTTCAATCTAAACAAGACCGTTTAAAATTAGATGGTTTATATGAATGTATTCTTTGTGCTTGTTGTTCTACAAGTTGTCCTAGTTATTGATGAAATAGTGATAAATATTTAGGTCCTGCAGTGTTATTACAAGCATATCGATGAATTATTGACTCTCGTGATACTTACACTGAAAAACGTTTAAATTATTTACAAGACCCTTTTAAATTATATAGATGTCATACAATTATGAATTGTTCTCGTGTTTGTCCTAAAAATTTAAATCCTGGATATGTTGTTGCTAAATTAAAAAATGAAATTCTTTCTTTTTTTTAGTTTTCTACATGACGAAGTTGTTGATTTTGTTGTTTATTTTTTTGTTTTTTTTTAATCTTGTGGATTTGATTGCGTAAATTTTTTTTATTTTATATGACGTAGTTGTCATAATAATTTTATTTTTGTTAACTTTGTGAATTTTGTTGAAGTTAGATTTTTGAATAGTAAGAATGGACCCCACCTGAACACATTTCGAACTCAATTGTGAAATATTCTTACGCCATGTATACTATTTATTTTTAATGGAAAATATGGTAATCTAGCTTTTTTCTTTTTATTAGTTTTTAACTGTTTTTTTTTAATTTTTATGAAGTTGTAAATTTTATTTTATGTTTATTTTTTGACGGCTTTGTCATGTTGTTATTTTTTTTTAGGTTTTTATAAATTTTTTTTTTATTTGGCGGTATAGTTTAGTTGGTTTGAACGGTGGAATCATAATCCGCAAGCCGTAGGTTCAATTCCTACTATCGTCATTTTTTTGGGTTCATTTGGCGGATTAGCTTTGCTTTTTGTTTTTTTATAATTTTTTGTTTTTTGGTAATTTTAGTTATTTTTTTGGTTTTAGTTTTTTATATTTTAAATTACAGAGTGTAGCATAGTCTGGTAGTGTATCTGTTTTGGGTACAGAAGGTCACGTGTTCGAATCACGTCACTCTGATTTTTTTTTTCTTTGGCTTTACTTTGTTAGCGGTTGGGTTTTTTTATTTGGCTTGTTTTTTTATGTTTTTTTCTAAATTTTATTTTATTTCGACTTCTTTTTTTTTTTTAAATTCTTACCTTAATTTTTGTCATAATAAATTTTTTTTTAATTTTATGGCTCACAATTTAAGGTCTTATTCAACTCCTGCTTTTAAAGTTATTCTTTTTCATAACACTGTGATTGATCACACTAACTTTGTGGCTCGGTTTTCAACTCCTTCTTCTCGTACCGTTGAAGGTGGGTTTTATATTCCAGGTATTATTATATGTATTTTAGGTTTTTCTTATGCTTCAGTTCCATTATATCAAATTTATTGTCAAGTTACTGGTTTTGGAGGTACTGTTCAAACCAGCTTTCCTTTTTATTCTTCTTCTCTTAATTTTTGTAATAAACAGATATCTGTTTATTTTAATGCTGATCAAAATGATTCCCCATGTTTTTTTAAACCTCAAATTTCTAAAATAAAGGTCTATCCAGGTGATACAGCGTTAATCTTCTATATTGCTTCTAATCAATCTAATCATCCTGTTGTTGGTGTTTCCACTTATCACGTTACTCCACAAAAAGTTGGAATTTACTTTAATAAAATCCAATGTTTTTGTTTTCAAGAACAACGTTTTAAACCTCATGAAACTATTGAAATGCCAATTCTCTTTTTTATTGATTCTGATTTTTATAAAGACCCTAAAATGAGTGATGTCGATACAATTACTCTTCCTCATACTTCTTGAGCTTCTTAAATTTTATGACTTTGTGGATTTCTCTTGTGCTTTTTTTTGTCGATGGCTTCGCCATCAAAAATTTTTTTTTTGTCAGCTTTTAGCTTTATGCAGAGTAAGGCTATTTTTTTTATTTTCTGCATTTTATTTATTAACTTTGTGGACTTTGTAGAATTTTGTTAACATGGTTAACTCCGCCGGCCTTGTTGAGTTTTTTTTTATTATTTTACGTGGTGAAGTTGTCAATATACTTTTTTTAATAAAAAACTTATAATTTCATTATGATGTTAACTAATAAAATTTTAAAAAATATTTCACTATTAAATAAAACATTTAAAAACACACTGTAATTTATTAAATTCAATACATTTTATAAATAATAAAATTATAAACCTAAATAATTTACTATAATATATTCAAATAACAACACCTTGACCTCATGGTCGTTACCTGCGAAGTTAAAAAATTATGATATTCACGAAGTTATAAAAAATAAATTGTTTTAAATATATAATTAGTTAACTTTGTAGATAATTATTAACTTTGTGGACTATGTAAGTTATTTAATATACTTTTTTTAATAAGAAAGTATATATAAAAAGCCCTTTCAAAAAAAGACAACAACAGAATACTAAAAAAACTCTTCAGATAGGACTTGAACCT
>VFQS010000418.1_pt1 | contig 49178 bp, 40 predicted proteins | sample 3512361 | NCBI WGS metagenome assembly VFQS01 (sample SAMN10412375, study PRJNA504923) | tailings metagenome | isolation source: Relicate 1 Philex TSF3 active mining | place: Philippines | reverse complement strand
ATCTTAATTTAACTTAACGACATACTTAATTTTAAATAATCGTCAAATCATTGATTAATCTATCTCGGTCCTCTCGTACTAGAGCAAGATTCTTTTTTTTTTCGTGTTTAACAGCAGATAGGGACCGAACTGTCTCACGACGTTCTAAACCCAGCTCACGTACCATTTTAACGGTAGAACAGACCGACCCTTGGAAGATTATTCTCAACCAGGATATGATGAGCCGACATCGAGGTGCCAATCAACTCCGTCGATGGGAACTCTTGGGAGTCATTAGCCTGTTATCCCTAGCGTACCTTTTATCCGTTAATCGATATCTTTATCAATAAAATATATCGGGTCACTATGACAGGCAAATTTTTACCCTTTTAAAACTTGTAAGTTTTAAAATCAAGTTTAACTTTATTCATTATAATAATCACATAATAAATTATGTTTAATTAAACTATTGCACACCCCCGTTACTTTTTAGGAGGCCACCGCCCCAGTGAAACTAGCATCCTTACAATATAAAAAAAATCATTTATATTTTTTTTAAAAATAAATTTTAATATATATGGTATTACGAAAATTCTTCCATATAATATTAAAAGTTTATTGTAATATAAGGTTCTAGTAAAGGTGCATAGGGTCTTTCCGTCCCGCTGTACTTTTTAGGCATTTTCACCTAAAATTCAATTTCACCGAATTATGACTGGAGACAGTGAGGCAGTCGTTACGCCATTCATGCAGGACGGAACTTACCCGCCAAGGAATTTCGCTACCTTCGGACCGTCAGGGTTACAGCCGCCGTTTACTGGGACTTAAACTGATAAGCGATACTTATAGTTTTTTATCTTACAGCACTGGGCAGGCGTCAGACTCTATACATCATTATAAAATTTTGCAGAGTCCTGTGTTTTTAGTAAACAGTCGCTACCTCCTCTTATTAGTTACTAATTATAGTCCTCCTTCTCCCGAAGTTACGGAGTTATTTTGCCGAGTTCCTTCAATCATATTCTTTCGTTACCTTTGTATATTCTACGTATTCACTTGTGTCAGATTTTATACGTTTTTTATACTAATTTATTTCTAGTTTTAAAACATACTTTTAAAAAAAAAACTTTAATTTTTAAAAAATGTTTTAAAAGTAATAATAGTAAATACTCTTTAAACATACGACTTTCGTCTTTTTTTAAGAGAACGGCTTTTACACCAAGGTTTTCCCTTGTGGTGAAACTTTAGAATTTTCGGTAATAACTACTTTAATGTTATTTATCGTTACTAATGCTAGCATAATTAAAATTGATTTTTTCAAAAAATTTTACAATTTTTTTTCAACAAAATACAAATCACTCTGCTACCAAATAAATTTTTGAAATTTCGGTTAATAGTTTTAACATCTCTACATTATCGAAAAAAAACTAAAAAATACTTTATATCGGTGTATTATACTTAAATAGTGAGCTTTTACGCTTTCTTTAATGAATGGCTGCTTCCAAGCCTATCTCCTAAATAGTATTTTAATTTTTCTTCTTTTGACTTAACTATTATTAAATACCTTAATTTTCAATCTGGGCTGTTTCCCTCTCGACATATCACCTTTGCGCGATTACGTCTGAATTGATGTATTATTAAATTTACATTTATAGCTTCTAAAAACATTACGTCTTAAGAAAATGTTTTGTTTTAAGATTACTTTACCTTAAATTTAAAATCACATCATCATTACTTAAATAATTTTCGCAGAGAACCAGCTATCACTGATCTTGATTAGCCTTTCACCCCTAATTACAAATCATCTCAGAATTTTGCAACATTCACGAGTTCAGTCCTTTTAATTGACTTGTTCATAATTAGATCGATCAGCTTCGGGTCTAATAAAAATAACTTTAAATGTTTTCACTATGCCTACTTATTTAATTAAGCTTGCTATTTTTATTAACTCGCTAGCCCATTATGCAAAAGGTACGTTATAGCTTAAGCATTAACAGATTAAACATTAAGTTTCAGGGTCTTTTAACTTTTCTTTTATAATAGCTTTTAACCTTTCGTTCACACTACTCTTCTCTATCAATATTAAACGATTTAACCTTAAAAGTTGATTCTATTATATTCAATTGTAGAATTTCATTTTACAATTTACTCAAAAACACTAACAACAATAAACACTAACAGTTTTTTTTTTAAAAAATAAATATTTTTTTTAAAAAATTCAATACATACTGTAATCAATTTAATGAGATAATAAAAATATTACGATAAAAAAAAATTAACCATTTTAAACTAAAAGGATTTCAAGTTGATTGATCCGCGTCGGTTATTTTTAAAAAAAGTCGCATAAAAAAAAATAAAAAAACTAAATACATGAATAAAAAATAAAAATCTCCTGAATCGACTAACTCGAATCCAAATTTTTCACAAATTAAAAATCCTAAAAATCCTGCGAACAAAGCAGCCGCACCACCAGAAACAATATCATATTGAGGAACTCGCGAATATTTTAATTTTGTGTAAATTCGTTCTTTTCGTAAAAAATTAACATCAAATAAGGTTCAAAGAATATTAGAAGAAAAAAAAGAATAATTTGAAACTTTAGTAAAATTTTTAATTAAATTTTTAATTAATTTTTCATTAAATTTCGAATTTTTTGTATTTATAAAATCGTAAACTTCTTTACCAAAAGTTTTTGATTCAAGAACACGTTTATTTACTTTTAAGCGCGGCGAATACGCTTTCAACAGAAAAGATCTTTCATTAGTTTTTAAAAAAGGTAAAGAAGAGGATAAACTGTATTTAACTGTAAAATTGTTTTGATTATTTATTAACTTATTTAGAAAAAGTTTTTCACTATTTAGTAAAAATTTTTTATGAATAAAACTATTTTCTAATTTAGAGAAATGTTTTTGTTTAGAAAAAAAAATATATCTAAAAATTCAATACTGAGAAGTTTTAGCTAAATTTAAATTATTAACATCCAGGAGTATGTGAGATGGAAACTTCATTAATTCATTAAAATTAAATTAAATTAAATTATTAAATTCTAACAAAGATGTATTTGGAAAATATCGAATGGACTTAACAGTATACTTATGTGAAATAATTACATTTTTAAAAACTCTAAATGTCAAAGATTTATAAGAAAAAAAAGAAAAATTTTTTAAATTTATTAAAAAAAAATTAATTCAAAAGTTTACATACAATTCAAAAAAATATAAATTTTTAAAAAAAGTGAGAAGCGAAAAAAACGAATTAAGTTTTATAAAATTTAAAAAAAAAGAATTTTTCTTTAAAATAGAATTTTTATTATTTTTTAAAAAAAAAATACTATTATGAGAGAGCATATAATTATAAGTCGACATATAAGAATAATTTAAAAAATAATATTTTTTATAAAAGTTTTTAAACGAAAGTTTATACGAATTTTTGTTTAAAAATAAGTTAGTGCTTAATCAAAGTTTTTTATAAAATAAAAAATTAAAAAAAAAATAATTATTAATTCGAAAAGAGCGTTGCACTAGTAAGACATAAAATTTTAAAAATAAAAAATTTAAAACTTTAAAATTAGCTTGAATTGAGTTTAATAACAAATTATCACAAAAAGTATAATTTACCAATTTTATCACATTAAAATTAATTATTTAATTCACTTAGTCATGAATATTTATCAAAGGATACAGTTTTAACATAATCGGTATAAGAACGATCATTGATATTTCAAACATTATTAGATCCTGTTAAAAAAACGAAATGCGTACATCATAAAAAAAAAAGGTCTCGTTTCATAAAATAAATAACAATAGGCATTCAGTGATGATAGCGACCGCAGATTTCCATGCATTGTCCTCAGAAAATACCTGAAACAAGAAAAATCATTACACGATGAGAAGAATAACCCGGAACACAATCAATTTTAATCCCAGCTGATGGAATTGATCATGAATGAATAACATCTTTTGATGAAGCTAAGATTTGTAATCGAATTTCAATAGGCATAGCTATTGCACCTGTAGCGTGAAGTCTAATCATATTGCTGATTCCTTTTCGCATAGGTTTGTATTGGTTTTTATAAAGTTCTGAATTAGTTTTAAGAGTATTAACGGCGTTATTATTAAAAAAATAAAAAAAAAGATAATCGGTTATAAGAGATAAATTTAAAAAATCACTATAACTTGATAAAAAAGATTTGACGACAGTAAAATTAAAAAAATTTAACGAATTATAATATAAATCTCTTGAGTATTCATTATTGTGAATAATGGGATCAATAAATAAAAAACTTGCTTTAATTTCATTAATTAAGGGATTTGCGGGGTTGCTTGTTAAATAAGAAGGTAAGTTGACAATTCGATCATTATTAAAAAAAAATTCTCGATATAAGTACTCTCGTTTGGTTAAAATATCAACAAGTGCGCTGACATTATAATAATAAGATTGGATTGAGTTTTGAGGTTTTCAGTTTAATTTAGTATAACTACTATTACCAGAATGTGAAGGAGAATACAAATAGGTGTGATGATTTAAAAAATATAAATCATTTCAGTATCACGTCATTGTATTTAAAAGATTAAACGAAAGTACTAATGAGTTGGAATTTTGTTCAAAAATATCATATATGATATTATTTTTATATCATGACGAGTTTCGTGAATAAAAATAAGGAGTATATACTCAGTTCGGTAAATAGGTACGTCTTGCGCGTGATAATCTAAGCAAATAAGTCTCACTTTCATTAATATTATCACTAGCGTTCGAATTAAATTCAAAATTTTTTGAAAAATAAGGCATACCGTAAATAGCGTATCGCGAAGAAGAAGAAGGTTGAACTTCATACATTCCTCATTTAGCAAATCAATCAAATCATAAATAGCGAGATGAGTCACTTTTCATTGCTAATAAAAAAGGGAAATCGTAGAAATAAAAATTTAAAGAAGATGAACTATCGTAAAAATTATTAAAATAGTGTTGAAACGAATTTTTATAAAAATTAGTTTTATAAAAATTTGCTTTTGTTTTTCCTAAAAGTTTTTCGTACTGAACCCGAGGTGCGCTAATAAAAGGTTGTTTGGTGTATAAATTAGAAATAGTTGATAATTTAGCATTAGATCGACCTTCATCGAATCGAGTTTTAAAAACTTTTTGAATAGCATTATAGGTAACAATAGAATTTTTAACAGTATTTCGTAAATTAATAACATTATTAAATCGAATTAGTTTAGAATTATTCAAATCTGAATTTAAAGAAAAAATAGAAAAATCTAAAGAAAATGGATTTGTCGAAAAATCATTTGATTTAAAAAAGTTTCCTATTGAGCTGTTCATGTTAAATTCATCCGTGTATCATGAAAAATTGGAATAATCGGATCTGAAGGAATCAAAAACAAAAAAATAACTGTATGGTTGAAAATAATTACTGTACGATGCTAACATGTTTTTGTTATTAAAGTTATAAAAATGAGTTAAATATTTTAAAGATTCATAACTTTCTTCTATGTCATTAAAAATGGAAAAAAGAGGAAAAATAAAAAAATTTTTTGTATTAATAAAATTAGCAGGTGAAACGAAATCATCTAAATAGAGAGGGGAGGCATAAAAATTTCCGACCGAAGATGTGTCTTTAAAAAAAGGTTTAGTGAGCATTTTATTTTTGTATTCATTATTTCGATTAAATTTATTGTAAAACGATGCAAATTTGTCAAAGTACTCAAAATCCGAAAAATCTTTAGCAAGATTTAAATACTCATCATGCATGTAAATAGAATAAACCGATTCTCAAAATGAATCCTCTAAAAGTTCTAAAGCTTGTCAGTTTCTAAAATCATAATCATAATAAAAACTAAACATCGGTAAATAAAAAGAATTATGAATAGAGTGATATTTGGATGAATTGTAGAATTTTCATTCAACATTAGTATTTGCTCAATAAAAATTTCAATATATACTAGTTAAGGTGTTGGGCGTAGATTCTTCTTTCCCTTGTAAAACATTAGGAATGTTATCAATCAAAGTATTTTTTAAATTATCATAATCGTTTAACGAAGATAAAGGATTATTGGAAGAAAAGGGTGAATACGGATAATCTACGGCAATTCGCGAAGATAAATATTTATGAGTAGATACATCATTTAATCAAAAATTATTTGTTAAATTTAATAAACTGTAATTACTAAAATTTAAATTTGAATTGAAACGGTTTAAATATTCATTTAAAGTATTTAAATTTAATGAATAATTAAAATGGGAGTGAGAAGGGTTGTTTTGAATAAAATTACGAATATGTCGATCTGGTAACGCAATTGATTGATTGGGGGAAAACATTGTTAAATTTTTATAAGTAATTTGTTCATTAAAAAACGAATTTACTAATTCATTATTATTGTCAACAACCGAAACTTCATTCATTCCAGTTAATTTATTTAAATTAGTAAAATTATTAAAATCGTTTTGATTTAATTTTGAATTAAATAATTTATGAGCAGGATAAGAAGTTTTTTTTTTATCACTATCATCATTAATCAACGATAACGAATTCGGGTAAGATATAAACTTATTTAAAGAATACGAAGATGGGGACATGTTTGTATTTTTTATTAGATTAGCAATTCTATTGGAATTATCAGAAACAGAAGTAGTTTCGTTTTTTTTTAAAAAGTTATTGTCGTAATAACTTCCTATATTTTGTTGAGAAAGCGTCGATTGAAAATTGAAATTAATAAATTTAGCTACACTAGACATGTTTAAAAAAGTTGATTGGTTATTTAATAGAGCCGAAGATGATAAATAATTATGTTGACGTTTAAGACCATATAAATAAGAATCTGTAAAAGATAAATCATTTAAGTATAAATTCGAAAAGATTTTAAATTTTTGACTATAATTATTAGGAACAAAAGCTAAATTAGAAGTGTAAGTTTTAGAGAACATACGAATTTTTTTAAAGGCATTTATTTCTTGAACGTTACTTGAACCAATATCGTTAAAATTGATAAAATTCAATAATTTATAATTATCTGTAGGAATGACTAGTAAATGAGCAGGAGTTATAACTTGATCATTAGATTTATTTTGATAATACTTTCAAAGATTGTTAGCTTGCAAATTGGTATCCGAAGATTTAGAATATTTCAAAGAATTACCAACAAAAGCCGAATACGAAGGTTTTATATTATAATTTAAATCAATATCTTTAGGATAATAATATTCTCATCCTCATTGATATGCTCGAACTCCTACAACTAATTCAGTTGTACCAAATCCGTCATAATAATCGATAGCGTCTGTTGATTCATTAACAATAATAGAAATAGCTCAAGTAACAGGAACAGTTGCAGTAATAAGATCTCCACATTTAGATCGACTAACTCCTCTAGTTTCGCGGCGAGGTCTTACACGCATGTTACATCATCTTAAAGTACATAAAAAAGTTAAAAAAAAAAAAACTATAATGAAAATAAAAATAAATCATAATCAGTATTGATAAACTAAAATATGAACAAATCACAAATCGGTGTGCATAAAAGAAGGAGAAGCAATAAAAGGTTCAGGATAAGCAAGTTTTATATTAGGGATAGAATAATGATAGATAGAGGTTATATTTTCTAAATTAGCAAAAATACTCATGTCTTCAGTTTGATTAATATAGGTAATTAAAGATTTGGTATAAATATTAGAATCGTTAAAAAAATGCAAAAAGCTGTAGTTTGAATAATTACCCAAAAAAAAAAGATAGCTGTAGTCGGAAATTAAAAAAATATCATTATCATAAAAAAAATTTTCTGCAAAAAAGAAAAGGTTGTTTGAAAAATTTGACATTGCAGGCGAAATCACCATTTAAAAAATTAAAAAACATAAGAAAAAACAGTTAAAAATTTTTTTCGTTTAATTAAATAAGATACTGGTCCAAAAAGATATTTAGATTTAATATCTTGCTTTTTTTTTAATAAAACGGTACTATTATTTTTAAAATAAATCGATGAACCGTCATTTTTAACTAAAACGTATTTCGTTCTAATTAAAAGTCCTCTACAAATATCACCTTTCTTATTAAACTTAAATTTGAATCCTTTGTATTCTAATCTAGGTGGTTCAACAACTCGGGCTGTCGCTTTCAAAAAAAATCCGACTTTGGTCGATTTTCGATGAAAACCTTTATATAAATGAAAAACTTGTAATCAGCGAACATTAGTATTATCAGCTACTTCCAATCATGTTTGTTTAAAAATCATTAAGTTTATGGTTTTTTTTTTTTAATCAAACCCTAGCACCTGCTGATGTATTTTGTTGTCGGATAAAATTTTGATTACGAATAAAAAAAGTTGAATTTATTTCATCTAAAATATTTAAGTTTTTTAATTGACTTAAATTCAAAAAAATGAAGATTCTTTTTAATAAAAAACATAAGTTAACAGAACCAAATATACCATAAAATAACATAAAATTGATTAAAAAAAAACCAAACGAGTTGTTATAAAAATAAATTTCTCGCAACAGATTCAAATCAGTAATTGAATAAGAATAAAAAAAAGAATAATAATCGTATCAACTAATAAAAAAAAACCAAGTTTTTTTTAATTGATAATTTAAATTGATATCGTTTGGACCGCTAATAAAATAAAAAAAAATAAAAATAAACAATAAAAAAAAAACAAATAAAAATAAATATCTACTAGAAAGATCAAAAAAAGATTTTTGATGCAAAAAATTTGAAAAATGTAAAATAAAAATAAAAAAAATAAGACCAACTCCTAAATCAATAACCCACAAAAATCCAATAAATAAATCACCATCATCTAAAAGCATTAAAAATCCTAAAGTAAACAAATAAATTCCTGCAAGATATCAAAGAGTAATTATGTTTATAGTATTGATAAAAAAAATTAAAGAAATAACAGTTAAAATTTGTAAAAATAAAACCTCATTAAGCATTTTTTATACACATTAAATTATTTTTGTTGAAAAGTATAACTAATTAAAGTTGTTTCAAATGGTTCAAAATTCAAATAATTTAAATTATTTAATTTAATTGATGAGGGTTTAACAAATCTAAATAGAGTTAAACCTTTTTGTTGTATATAAGTTAATCTTGAAATTTCATATAGGTAGAAGTTTAATCGAGTGTTATATCTACTGATTCCAAAAGTGTTTCGTATGACGGCTTTACCTTGTCTAAGACTATCAAAAATCATAATAAAAAAAGCTATCAAACCGGCAACACTTAACATATGACCGGCTGAGATAACACTATGTCAACCCCCCATTGAAGCTGGGTAATCAAGAACACGGCGAGGCATACCCGCATAACCTAATCAAAACATTGGAATAACGGTTAATAATTGTCCTAGCAAATAGTACGAATAATGTAAATACGCATAAACTCGACTATATTTAACTCCAAAAATAGCTGGAAAATAAAAATAAAAAGCTCCAAAAGAACCAAACATTGCACCACCTGCAAGCATGACATGAAAATGTCCAATAACATAAAAAGTATCATGAAACAGAATATCCATACCTGTATGAGCTACGCACATTCCACTAATACCACCGGAAACGAAAAGAAAAATAAAAGTAAAAGTAAATAATAAAGGAAGCTCCATAGCAATAGAACTATTTACGGTAGTAACGCATCAGTGCATAATTTTAGTTGCTGCAGGAACAGAAATCATAACTGTTAACGTACTAAACAACATTCGAGTGGTATGAGATAATCCAACCATGTACATATGATGACCTCAAACGAAAAAACCTAAAAATGCGATAGTATACATGGAGTAAAGTAGACTAGCTCGAGCTGAAACTCGTTTACGAAGATAATAAGAAATCATACTATTAGTAAATCCGAATGAAGGAATAATAATAACGTAAACCTCAGGATGACCAAAAAATCAAAACATATGTTGAAATAGGACCGTATCTCCACCTCCTGAATAATCAAAAAAAGAAGTTTGTCAATGACGATCTGATAATAACATTAAAATTGCTATAGCTAACATTGGATTTGCAAAAATCATCATTCAACAAGCTACAATAACACTTTCTGTAAAAAAAACTCTAGCATCTCGCATTTTTCGATTATTTAAAGTAGATAAATAACGATACGTTACTAAAAAGTTTGCACCACTAATGATAGATGAATTTAAAACTAAAAAAACTCCCATTAATCCAATATCAGTTTTACCGACAGCTGTGAAACGGGTTCGAGAAGAAAAAGGAGTAATCATTGCTCAACCTGGTAATAGATCTTTTGCGTTACGTTCAATAGATCAAAAAACTCCATCTTCATGTGAATATCTACGAAATAAAGTTTTTTGATGACGAGCGGCTAATAACTTGCAACGTCAAGCTTCACGCGTAAACTTTAATTGTCGTCAATTAGAGTAAATTCGTTGTTGCATCGAGCTTGTACTGAACATACGATAAAATTTTTGATTCAAAGTATTTAAAGCGATTCATTTTTTATTGAGAATATAACTATCAGAGGTAAAAACATAAAAAAAGTTATAAAAAGCATCTGTATGATTAAATCTACTGGTATTTCAGGAATGTAAAATAACATTAGAAAATGCTTTAGAATTGGTCATATTATCAAAAAAGTTAGAAAAATTTGTATTAAAATATTCAAAATATTTCGGAGAGAGAAATCATGGCGCGGAACGTAAACTTCCAACAGCTTCAGACATACTTAAAAATAAATAACTATAGGCCTCTTTATACAATTTAGGAAAATAATCACCAGATTTAAAATCGTATTTAAAAACAGGGTTATAAAATTTTAAATATCTAAAATTTTCTGAAGTTTCCTCATTCGAATATTTGTTTAAAAAAGAAAACGACGTATTTGAAAAATAATTAGACTTATAATTTAAAAAAGAGTTATTAGAGAGGTTTGTCGAATAAAAATTTGAATAAAAACTTAAATAAAAGTTATAAATTCACATAAAGGGGGAATAGGTTTGATTTGAAAAAAAAATATAAGAAAAATTAAAAAAAGAAATAGAAAAAAAAGAAAAAATAAAATAAAATAAATTAAAAAAGAAAGAATGAAAAAAATTATAAAAGCCGTAAAAAAAAGAGAAAAAAGAGAAGTTATGAAATGTAATCGAATAAAAATTAAAAAAAAAATCTTTTAAAAAATTATAAAAAGAGACACTATCGGTGGTATTGACGTTCAAAGATGCATAATTAAAATTCAAATATAAGAAATAAAAGATGTTATCGTTTAATAACGAAGGGAGATATCAGGCTACTAAAATATCATAATAATAAAAAAGAATGGAAATTAAATTTGTCAAATTAAAAATATTTCTACCAATATCAAAAAAGAAAAAAGGAATATTATAAAAAAATAAAATAACTGTATAAAAATAAGTTAAATAAGAGTTGTAATCAAAAAAAAAATTAGAACCGAAATTGTTAGTTTTATTATTGAAATCAATTGTATTTACTAAAGTCATTTCGGATTTAATTTTTGAAGTAAAAGAATAAGAAGAATCGTTATTAAAAAATGAAGCCTGATTCGGGTATAAAGATGATTTATAAGAATCAAAAAAAAAAATTTTTGAAGTATTAATAAAGTTATTAATATAAAAAAATCAATAAGAAAAATTAAAAGAATTTAAAGTAAAAAAATAAATAATTTCGAAAAATTTAATAAAAAAAAAAAAATCATATCCAACGTTAAAGAAAGAAACCGATTCAAATGAAAAAGTATCTAACACTGATTGAATATTAAATCTAACAATTAAATAAAAATTTAAAAAATTATAAAAAAAATTATAAAAAACGTCGAATAAAAAATAAAAAAGATAAAATGGAGATAAAAAATAAAAAAATAAATTTAAAAAATGAGAAAAATTTTTTAAAAAAATAGAATAAAACGAAAAAAATGAAAAGAAAGATTCAAAAATATTATTAATAAAAAAAAAAAAGTTATCGTAGAAATATAAAATTGTAGAAAAAAAGAATAAAGAAAAATTTTTAAAAGATAAATTTAATGAAGAAATCAAAGAAAATTGATTGATTGTAAATAAATAAAAATTATTAAAAAAAAAAAAAAAATTAAAGTTTAAAAATTTTGTAATCAACGAATAAAAATAAGAAACGTTATTAAAAGCAGAAATAGTTTGAAAATTTGATTCATTCATAAAAAAATAATTTGATCGAATTTTAGGTGCAAACTCAATACCATAATTGTAAAATATAAAAATATTACTATTAATGGAATTGATATTGTTAGTTTTAAATCGAAGACCCATTGCTGTTTTATTCAAAAAAGTATGATGTTCGTGAGTATTAATTAAATCAGTAAAAAATTTTCGTTTTAAAATAGATTGAATTTCACGAATATTAAAACAATTCATTCTTTGATACCGTCTATCGACGCAAACAAGTTGACAAAGCATTAAAAGACCTCCAGGTAAAAATCAAAAAGCGGCACTATTTAATCGAGGGAAAGCAACATCGTGGACACCTAATTGAGTAGGAATTAAAAAATTAGCAAATGCTCCAAACAAAAGCGGCATAATCATAAAAAAAACCATAATAACTCCATGAGCAGTAGCAGTACTTAAATACTGTAGACTATCACCTGCAAAAACACCTACACCTGGATAAGCGAACTCTAAACGAATCAAAGTAGCTAAGACCATTCCCACAACACCTGATAAAATTACAAATCAAAAATAATTAACGGCAATTCGTTTATGATTCGTAGTATAAATTCAATTATTAGTAAAATATAAAACTCGAATTTTTGCTCAGAAAAAAATATTAAAAAGAGATTTAAAAAAAGTAGAAAAATTAAAAGAAGAAGATTTTTTTAAATTTAAATTAAATAAGAATTTGTGATTAAAAAAATTATTTTTAAAGAAAGCTAATACATATAAAAATTCATTTTTATAATTGAAAGATTTATTATTCATCTTTTAACACATTTCTAAAACTAATATTTTCAATTAATTTTATTTATATATAACTTATTTTTAAATCTATTTGAAAATTTTAAAAAGTTATTGTCGTAATCATTTAAATTAATCGATCTAGTTATTATATTTTGAAACAATAAAAGAACTAAACCTAACGCGAATTCGATAGCAGAAAAAACTAAAAAAAAAAAAGTTAACGACAAAACGTTTAGATTATCAAAAATAAAACCCACAAAAAGGACAATCGTATATAATGTTATTCAAAGTAATTCTGCCGTTAAGAGCAAGTGCAAGGAAGTGTTAGTATTTATTAGAATACTGAAAAGTATTAAAAAAAAAAATAAAAATAACATATTTAAACTTTCGACCATCATTTTCAAAAATTAATTTAAATTAATTCTAATTGGTGAATAAGATCGATCAATAAATTATTAAAAAAACAATTAACATTAGCAAAAAAATTATCGGAAGTAAGCATAACTGGAGTAAAGGTTAAACGGATAAAAGATATGTTTGAGAAGAAAGACATTTCTTCAAAAAAAATAAAATATAAAAAAAAAAATAAAAAAGACAAAAAAAAAATAAAAAAAAAAAAAATAAAAATAAAAATATTTTTCTTCGAATTTTCAAAAAAAAAAAAATCAGATAAATTGTCTGCATCGGGTCTGATATAAACATCATTTTTAAGATTAAATCCTAAAAATGAAAAAGGTCTTACCTCGAAAGTAAAATAAGATTTTTTAGTAGAGAGTTTAATTGGTTTTTGGTCTTTTAGTAATAAATGGTCAAATTTCAATTAAAATTTAAAATAACTAATGTTTGTATTAGCTTCTACAAAAGATGAATTAGCTTGACGAGCATTTTGAATATAATTATCTTCAACATAAGAAAAATTGACAGAGTGTACTTCAAATATAATCAAATAACAAATATAAAAACCTAAACAAATTCGTAAAATTTCTTCTAATATAAAAAAAATAAATGTAAACAATTTAGATCAACATACAAAATAAATATAAAATAAATCTAAAAAAAACTCATTTTCGTCTTCTAGAGAAAAGGCTCGATCGTCATTTACATCAAAATCATAAAACATTAAACCGTACATAGAAAAAAAAACCTCACTAAAATACTCATCATCATCAAAATCGGCCAAAAAAATATAATAGGAATCGTAAAAATCATCAAGAGTATCATAAACGTTTAAACGAAATAATAAAATGAAAAAACGTAATAAAAGAGCAAAAGTATTAATAAAATCTCTAAAAAATTGTTTGGTTATAAAAGCAACCGATCGTCCTTCTGAAACAGAAACTTCTAAAAATGCAAAATAATGAACGGAGTATTTATAAAAAAGAAATGCTATTAATCCACAAAAGAAATAAAAAAAGCTTACATCAAACATTTCGATTAACTCTTCTTGATCATCGTCAAAAGCAGCGATCATCATTGATCAATAAAAAAAAAAAAAGAAAAAAAACTGTAAAAAAGCTTCAAATTGGATTCTCATTTCTCGAGAAGATGAAAATAAATAGTAAAATAAACGAACAATATAAGTTTCAAGAGGATTATTTCATTTAATTAAATGAAAAATGTTAATAAAAATAACAACTCCTCAAACAAATGAAAAGAATAAAATAAAATATTCTACGAATTCAGAAATAGCAGTATTTAAAGAATCATTAAATAAATCAAAAACTGCAGCCGGAGAATAATTAAAAGCGCTATTTAATCAAAATATATTAACATAATCTGTCAAAGCTAACATTAATTCAGGCGAGTAATAAAGTAAAACTACCATAAAATCTTGGTAATCGGTATAAAACAAAAATTGTAAAGGTAAAAATTTATTATAAACGGTAGAAGTTAAATCTCACATAAAAAGATCATAAAGTTCACGAGAATAGGTATTTTTATTAGTTTCAATTAAAAACATTACATCTAAAAAAGATAATTTAGTGAAAGAATCGATAAAAAAATGGCTATTAAAAAAAAAAGGTGTAGTTAAAAAATTATAAATAGTAAAATCTGATAAAACAAGGTCAAAGGCTTCTTCTCAATTAATAGCGTCTTCTAATCATAAGCTATCATTATCGAGATAAGATTCTAATCAACTGTATTCGGCGGGTAAAATCACAATAGAAAAGATTAAAAAACAATTCACAATTTTAGACTCATAACTCCGGTAAAACTACGTACTAAATTTAAATTATATAAAATCTTATTATTAAACGTGGTATGACTTGTAAATCCAACATTATGAAAAACGGTTCGAGTTCGTGCATTTCCGGCAACGCTTATTTTCCCTTTAAGTTGAAATTTGATACCTTTTATTTTTAGATCTCTAAAAATAACTCAAAAAAAATATCTTAACACATATTTTATATATCTTAAAAAAGTTTTGTATTTTCAAAAACTAATTTTATACATGGTAGAAACCATTCAATTACTAAGAATAAATGGATCTTTCAGTTTCAAGGAGAGATAGATAATCTGCAAGGATTCATTGAGAAAAAGTCGCGGACCGAGTACTTTTCGAAAATATTTAACTTTTTGGGCTCAAAGTAAGCACTGAGCTTTCTCGGCAAAGTTTAAAGTAGTAACAAGAAAATTAAAAAATTTAATAAAAATTTTTTTTCCCGAACAAAACTCTAAAAACCTAACAAGTGTGTTATAATGTCATATTGTGGTGACAGTTGGAAATTTACTATAATTAAAAATTTTAAGCATTTTTTTTTTAAAAATGTAACTAAATTCGGAATTAGGAAGAAGATTATTAAAAGAAATTTGAAGATTTGACGTATTAAAAAAGAAATCTTTCAAAAACGAGATGTTTTTAATTAAAGAAAAGTTCTTATAATTTTTTTTATTATCAAACGGTCGATTTAAATATGAAAGGTATTTAAAAATAAGAGGGGAAAAATAAAATGATAAAATGAAATTAAAATCATTTATATTATTTTTAATTTTGGTTAGCGAGTTGGCTCTAAAAGTGTATAAATTAAATTGTTTCTTAAAAAAAGAATTTTTATGAAAAATTTGAAAATCATTTTTTATTTTATTATTGAAAAAAGAATAATAATTATTTTCGTAGTTTTTATGGAGTAAATAAAAACGATTAAAAAAAGAAACAAAATAGGTTTTAGAAAAAATTGATTTAAATGTTAAATAATCATTGGAGTTTAAAAACGAAGAAAATTTGGTAAGCCGAGACATGGATTCATTTAATCAGTCGAGTTTATTTAACTTAAAAATGTTTAGAGCTCCGCCGTTGTATTTTACTTGTTTAAAATAAAATTTTGATAAAAGCAGGGGCAAATTTGCTTTAAAAAAATTAACATTTAAAAAAGATGACGCTTTTTTCGTGTTTTTGAATAAAAAAAAAATACCACGAATAGAGGAAAATTTAATATTTTTTTTTTTCTTGTTAATCTTATTTAATGGGGCAAAACGATATACGTTAAAAAAGTTAAAAAAGGGAGGTGTAACTGAAAAAACGGAATTTAATCGAGTCTGCAAAAAAGACAAATAAAATGATATTTTTGAATAATTTAAAAAAATATTTGAATTAATGAAATAGAAAAAAACATCTTGATTGTTTAATTTTTTAAAAGCATTAAAGGGCAGTATTTTAAAAAAAATATTAAAAAAAAGAATAGTGCTGGCACGATGACTCGCATCAATTGAATAAACAAAAAAAGACCTATTAAAGGGTATAGTTATAAATTTTTGAGAAACTTTATTAAAAAAATAAAATTTATTAAAAAAATAAAATTTATTAAAAAAATAAAATTTATTAAAAAAATAAAAAGGTTTTTTCTTAAATATTAAAAAATATTTATTATAGTTAAAAATCCGATTAAAAGGAGTTTTTCTATATTTTACTTTATTATTCATATCTCGAATTTTTTTTAAAAAGATTATTGTTTTGTATTTTTTTTTTAGGATACGTGTAGTAAAACTATTTACGTATTTATTAAAATTAAAAGTTAACATATCAAGGATAGCAGGAATCGAACCCACACATGCGATTTTGAAGACCGCTGTTCTACCACTAAACTATATCCCTAAAAAAACATCAATGTTACCGGACTTTAACCGCTAAGGTAATTTATTCAAAAATCTTACTTGATGGTATTCAAATGTTTGGTTTAAAAGTTTTCGCTCACCGCTACTAGCTTTAGCTCAGTTGATTTTAATATTTAGCTATTAAGATGTTTCTCTTCGCTAAATTAAATTATTAATTTTATCGATCCAAATAACTCCATTACTCCCGATAATTATCGAAAATCCATTTCGTTTTTCATTTAACATTTAGGCATCCACTTAATGCAACGAATCTTATTATTCAAAAAAGTTCTCAAAATTTTAAAAAATTTCTTGTATTAGATAATAAATAAATTATAAATTATATATAATCCAACGGCAGGTTCCCCTACCATTACCTTGTTTCAACTTCACTCAAGTTATTATATCCGCCTTGATCCACAAATTTCGATTGTTTTAAGTAAATACTTTAATTTTTATTTATTTACTTGATTCAATAAATAATCTAATGAAATTTGTCAAATTTCCGAAAAATACAACTCTCCGAGCGTGATGGGCGGTGTGTGCAAAGTTTGATATATCATTCACCGTAACATTCTAATTTACGATTACTAATGATTCCATCTTCATGTACTCGAGTTTCAGAGTACAATCTGAACTTAGTTAATTTTTGTAGATTTGCTTTAGTTTACACTATCGCAACTAATTGTCTTTAACCTTGTAGCGCGTGTGTAGCCCAACATATTTAGACCATAATGACTTGACTTCTCCCTAACCTCCTCAAAACAGACTAATTTAAAAAATTTTTGTTTATCTGCATTGTTGTATGATATAAATAATATAAATTTTTATTAAGCAAGTTTCTTTAATAAAAAATTCAAATAAAATTTATAAAAAGGGTTGCGTTTGTTAAATAACTAAATATTACATTTTACAACACAAACTGACGACAGCCATGCAGTACCAATTAAAATTGTTTCGTAACATCAAATAAAATATATCTATAACAATTTTGAATACATTGGTAAGGTTTAACGTGGATTGTCGAATTAAACCACACGCTCCACCATTTATACAAACTCCCGCCAATCTTTTTAAGTTTTATCTTTGCAGATTTACTCCCCAGGCGAGATATTTACGCGTAAGCTTATACATAAAAAAATTAATATGTAAAATATCCATAGATTCAGGGCACGAACTACTAGGGTCTCCAATCCTGATTGATACTCGTGCTTTAATGATTCGATGTTAGGAAGTTAGATGGAAAGCCGCCGCGGCTGCTGAAGATCTTCACAATCTGTTAGAATTTCATCTCTAAATTGTGCATATCGCTTACCCCTCTAATCCTCAAGTATTAAGGTTTTAAAATAAACTTCGTCTATTCTATGATTTAAATTTTAAATTCTTAAACGATCTAGTCATTCTTTACGCCCAGTAAAGGCCAGTAACGCTTCCCCGTCAACGTCTTACCGCAGCTGCTGGCACGTTGTTGGCCCGGGGTTCTCTTTAGGTATAAAATCATTTTTTTAACCTACGGACGGACTTTACAGCTGTCATAGCCTTCGCGATTCTTTGAATCTTTCATCCCCGCAAAACGCTGGTTCAAACTTTCGTTTATTGACCAATATTCTCCACTGCTGCCAACGGTAGGGTATTTTTCAGCCCCTATGTGACTGTTCAATCTCTCAAAACAGCTAAAACTAATCGATTTATATAAATAAAATCTAGTTCAATACAAAAATAGCAGTTAGAAATTTTTTAATTTTATTTTTACTCAAGTTCATAAAATTAATTATATAGTTTGAATAATTTAAAAAGTATTTATTATTAGAATAATCTAACTGAAATGGGTTCGTATATTACTCACCAATACGCTATAAAAATAAAAAATTATTTTTATTAACTCGCATGTGTCAAGACATTTTGCACGCGTTCACTCCGAGCCAAAGTCAAACTCACAGTAATTAAATTATGTATAATCCATTTATTATAATATTAAAAAAAATTAATTAATCAATTATTTTATTTTCAAAAGTAACTTTTCGAAGAATTTTTCTTTTAATTCTACCTTTAGATGGGGTTTTATTTTTAGAAAAATTTTTATTTTCCATAAAAATAAAATATAAAAATCGAATTGATATTTTTCGATTAAGCGATTCATCGATAATTTTATTATCAATCGGGTTTACAAATTTATGTGCGATTGGTGTATTTAAAAAATTAATCATTTCATTAATAAAAAGAGGAATTTTTTTTATAATTAAAATTAAATTATTAATTTTAGAAATAATGAATAATTTTCTTAGATATTTAATCATAAGAAGTTTAATATTTTTATTTTTTTTAATTGATTTACGTTTTTCAAAAAATTTAATAAATAAACCCGATGACACAGAAAGGTAATTTTTTTTTTTTGCATTTTGCAGGTTTATATATAATCTTTTTTTTTTAAACGATAATATTAAAAAAAATAAAGAGTGTGTTTTACTTTTTAAAAATTTAGTTAAATAAAAAATATCAATATATGCGGAGTTTAAAAAAAAATTATAAATTAAAATAAAATTGCAAATAATACTATAATTAAATTTATTTAAAAAATTACTTATAGAATCTATTTTTTTTATTTTTTTTGTTTTTATTAAATTTAATATTTTATCATATTTAATATTATTAAAAATTTTTTTACTAAAAATAGTATTATTTTTATAAATATTATAATAATTTATTTGAGCTAAAGGAATTTTTTTTTTTGTATTAAATTTAAAAAAAAAATATTTTCTTTTTAAAAAAAGCATATCTTTATGGTTTAATATTATTTTTAGGTTTTTTTTTGTTTTTTTTTTTAAAAAAAAGTAAAATGATGTTTTTTTTTTTTGAACGTAACGTATTGATAAAAAACGCATTTAAAATAAATAATTTAGTATTCTTTAGAATTTTATTTAATTAGTTATCTTTTTAATGAAAAAGGCTGGATTTGAACCAACGAGAGTTTACACTAACAGATTTACAGTCTGTCGCCATCGACCGCTCGGCCACTTTTTCTTATATATTATATGTATATATATATTATATGTATATATATATTATATGTATATATATATTATATGTATATATATATTATATGTATATATATATTATATGTATATATATATTATATGTATATATATATTATATGTATATTACTTAAGTTTTAGTAGCTCAGTTGGCAGAGCACAAGGCTGAAAACCTTGGGGTCGTTGGTTCGAGTCCAGCTTAAAACAAATGAATTTAAATTACAAACTTTTTTTTAAATATATATTATTCCATACTCACAATATTTTTTTAAAATATATAAATAAAAATGAAAAAAATACAAATATTTATATAACTGAAAATAATTTATACTACTTATCTTTACATTTAAAATTATCATCGCTATTTTATTCAACACAATTAGTTGATATTTTTTCATATGAATTACCAATTGCTAACAATTTAGAAAAAAATAAAAAAATACCATTAATAAACAATTCTTTAATTGTTTATAATTTTCACTCAATACTGTTTCAACAACGATTTTTTATTTTTGTAATTTTAAATCAAAAAAAAAAAATAAAAAAAAACGTAATTACCTGAAATTCTTTAAATTCTATAACTGAATTATTCTTAAATGCTAATTGACTCGAAAGAGAAATATCTGAATTGCATGGTATATTTTTTTCAGGAAAAAAGGATTTAAGAAATCTAATGTTAACTTACGGTGATACAAGTGCCCCTATGCGAAAATCTTTTCCATCTATTGGAATTAAAGAAATGTATTATGATACTACTACGGATTTACTTGTACAAAACCCAGTATCGCTTCAATTTTAAAAAATTTTACGGGTTATCGTCTAATGGTTAGGACATCAGACTTTCAATTTGAGAATGTAGGTTCGATTCCTTCTAACCCGATATTAACAAACCAAAACTTACAAATAAAATTTTTTTTTTCAAAAAATCTTCTCAAATTAACCCTCAAATATTCACTTTTAAATTTTGTTTTGTATCATTAATATCGCCATTTGTCGTTAATAATATAAAATTTTTTTTTGAAAAAAGTATTTATGAAAAAAAAATACTCCTAAAACAATCATATATCGTACTAACTTGATTTTATTATCTAAATTTTATTCAAAAACTTTCAAATACAAAAAATAAACTAAAAATATTTATCCTACCTGTTAAAAATAATAAATTTACATTAACAAAAGCACCCATGGCTCATAAAAACTGATCCAAAGAACAATATAAATTTCAATATTACAAATTTTTACTGAAATTTAATTTTTTTACATTAGATGAAAATAATTTAACCTCGTTAAATTCGTCTTTATTTTTTCTCATGTTAACGAAAAAAAATTTCCCTTTGTTAGAAACAAATATTTTGTTTTTAAAGAATATTCAATTTTTTTTTTTCTTTAAAGATAAAAACTTTTTTAACTTTAACCAGATAAAATAAAAATAAAAATAAGAATAAAAAAATAAATTTAAGTTTTAAACCCGTATGATGGAATTGGTAGACATGCAAGACTTAAAATTTTGTCTCTCACGAGGTCCTGGTTCAAATCCAGGTATGGGTAATTGTTTTATTTAATTATTTTTTATTTTTTTTTTTCTTACCTTTTTTTATTTAAAATAAAATTATTTTTATTTAACTCTATTTATATTAATTTAAATTTTTGAATATACCATTTTACTTTTTTTTATTTGTTTGTATTTATTTTAATTTTTTTTTATTTATTGTGTTAAATTAATATGTTTTTTATTACATTTTCGGTTTTATGAAGCTTTACTTATTTTTTTCAATTTATTTATGCAATTTTAATTTTTTCTATAATTTTATATCTTATACCGTCAATTAAAGATATTATAAATTACAATACATTTAGAAAAAATAACTCGTTTGACTATTTAACAGGTTTTGATTTATATTGACTTTTTGTAACGCCACTTATTTTATTTATTTTAATTAATTCATCTTGATCGAGCTACTCTTTTTCTGCTTGATTTGGAAATATTATCTTTACAACTTTTCAATATAAGTTTTTTTTTTTAACTGTTTTTATTTTTTATTTTATTTTAATTGTATATTCTACTTCATTTTATTTTTCATCTAAAGAAGTGTATGATTATTTAATTACTTGTTTTAATTTTTTTTTTTGAATTATCTTTATATTCTTTTCAAATACAATTTTTACTTTTATTTTTTTTATTGAAATTTTATCAACTTTAATAAGTTTACTTTTAATTACTTCTACTTTTTCTACAACTTATTTCTATAATAACTTAAATCTCAATTTACACAATTATTTTAATACTACAACACCTTTTTTTTTTGTTCAAATGTTAATGTACTTTTTTTGAATTTCTCTAATTTCATCGCTAAATTTGTTTTTTTTTTTGATATTATTTTATATTAAATTTTTAACCTTTGATTGATTTTTTTTTGAATTTATCTTTTTTTATATAATAAACTTAAATCAAATAAAAGATTTTTTTTTTGTATTTTTTATTTGATTTAATTTACTTTTTTCTATTTTTTTGAAATGTGGACTTGTTCCATTTTATTTTTGAAAACCTATTTTTTTTAAAGGTATTCCGTTTCATGCCTTATTTTTTTATATAGTATTTTTTTATTTTTTTATTTTTTTATTTTTTATTTACTTTTTCCTCATATATTTAAATGAGATTTTTTATTTTTTTGTTTCAATTAATATATTATTATTGTTGTTTGGGTTTTTTATTTTATTATTTATTCTTTGTGAAGCTTATTACATTAAAGCTTTTTTAGCAATGAGTAGTATACTCAACACCCTTTTTGTTTTTTTAGCCCTAAATGGGACTAATATTTCTAATGTTTTATTTTTTATATAATTATGTGTATAATATAGCCGTACTTAAAAGTAGAAAAAATCTAAGAAAAAAAAAAATATGAATTAAAAACTTTTATCATAAAAATAAATACTTTTTTTTTAACAAAAAATCTAGTAATGCTTTTTTGTTAAATTATTCAACAAAAAACTTCTTAAATGACGATTTTTAATTTTTTAATTTGTGTATAAATGATTTTATTTAATAGTTATATCGATACTTTAGTTATTTTGTTCATATACATGTTTATATATAACTTATCATTAATCTTAATTTTCTGAACTTTATCTCAATTTGTTAGCTTCAATTTCAAAACAATTTACTCATTTAATGATCTAAAATTTAATTATTATTTCGTAACTCTTCTATCTATTGTTCTTTTTTCAATGGCAGGGGTGCCCCCTTTTTTGGGATTTTTTTCAAAAATTCTTATTTTAGTTCTTTTAATAAATTCGAATTTTTTTTTGTTTTATATCTTTTTTTTTGGTCTTTTATTTTTTGGTTTATACTTTTACCTTCAAAACATAAGATTTTTGCACTCTACCGGAGTAGGGAAACTTAATTACGCTACAGTTGGGTTTTTAAGATCTTCATCGTTATATTACTCTTTATCAACCTTTTTTTTATTTTTTTTAATTTTTGGATTTGCATTTATGGAAGATATTATTTTATACTTTTATTGAATAGTAAGTTAAAATTCGTTTAATGTGTATCAATGTTACTTCAACCTCGTAATTTTGTTTATAAAAAAAAACAAAAAAGTAGAACACTTCTAAGCTTTAATAACTCTCATTTAAATAAAACTTTAAATTATGGAGGAGCTGGTTTAATGCTTCTAAAGCCGATTCATTTAACCTCTAATCAATTATTCCGATTCAAATTATTTTTGAAACGTTCAATGAAAAAATCCGACCATACTCGCAGATTTGTATGATTTTTAGCTTTTCCCCATTTACCCCTTACTCGAAAACCTAATGGAATTCGAATGGGGAAAGGAAAAGGTAAACTCGAATGCTGATTTACTAATTTAGCTGGCGGGACGATTTTTTTAGAATTTAAAAATTTACGAAAAGGACGAGCTTCGTTTTTTATGAAACAAATGACCCATAAGTTAGGTATACCTACTAAATTTATTTTTTCAACTAATTTTTATTTTAATTTTCCAATTAAAACGTCACAAAACGTTTTTTTTAGAACATTTTGATAATAATGTTGTGGTATGGATTTATTTATTATCTTTTATTTTTTTTTTTAATTTTTTTCTTTATAATATTTTTTTCACGATTATTTTATTTAAATTTTATTAATAAATTACTCATATACAATTATTTAATTAAAATAAGTTTAGGTTTTTTTATTTTTTTTTCTTTTGTTTCCTTAACTACTCTTTATTATATTTATGATTATTTTTCAAATTTTTTTTATTTAACAGATACAAATTCTAGTATTGTTGTTTATGATAATTTAACACTTAATTTTTTATTAAATTTAAATACTTTAAATTTAAATTTAATTTATGTTTATTATTTTCCATTTATTTATATATTTCTTCTTATTACCGTATTATCGATTTTATTTTGTCTTTCTTATAGTTTTAATGAATTAATTTCTTTTGTTTTTTATTGTTCGATAATTCTTATTTCAGGTTATATTTTATTTTTTACAGATTCGTTAATTTTATTTTTTTTATCTTACGAAATGCTACTTATACCCTCATTTTTTATTTTGTACAAATTCGCTAAAACACGAAAATGCATTGAAGCGTCGTATTTAATGTTTTTTTGAACACAATTTGGTGCTCTTTTTTTAATTTTTAGCTTCCTTTATCTTTTTTTTATATGTCAATCGTCGTCTTTTTCAGTAATTAGTAATTTTAATTTTTCAAACTTTGAAACTAATTTTTTATTTGTTTGCTGAGTTGTTGGTTTTGGAGTTAAACTCCCTATTTGACCTTTTTACGGATGATTACCTAAGGCACACGTCGAGGCTTCTACAAACTTTTCTATTTTTTTAAGTGGTGTTCTAGTTAAATTCGCCTTTTTTGGACTTTTAAAGTGTTTATTGACTATTCAAATAGAGCCTACATTTTTCTACATATACCCTTTTTTAGTTATAGGTATTACCGATGCTGTTTTTAAACTGTTCTATCAAATAGACTTAAAAAAATTAGTAGCTTATTCTACTGTTGTGGAAATGCATTGATTAACCATGTGCGTCATTAGTGGTCAATCGTGTTTAATGTTAGCTAGTTTCTGTATGTTAATTAGCCATGCTCTTTTATCCACTAATTCGTTTCTTTTAGTTGATGCCATAAATCGTCGTTTTAAAACCCGTTTAATAACCGAAATAAGTGGAGTAAATTTTTTATGTCCTAAACTTTTTTTTGTAAGTTTATTAAATCTTTTAATTTTTCTAGGTTTTCCAGGTTCTATATTTTTTATTGCCGAATTTCTATTTTTTAGTTTTTTTTTTGATCTTTTTCCTCTGTTATCGTTGTTATTCTTAATCCTTTTATATTTATTAGGACCTACTTTTTTTTTTCGAAGTTGAGTTAACGTACTTTTTGGATTATCTTTAAATATTTTTAAAAAAATTCCTTTAGATTTAAATTCGAAAGAATTATTAATATACGGAGGTCTTGTAGTCTTAATGTTTTGACTTGGATTTTCTTGACAAACTTTTATTTTTTAATGTGTATTAGTGGCATCTTTAAAACAATCTTCAATTAGAAGAAAAAAATATAAAATTATAAATTTTACTCGTACTCCTGCTCTTACTAAAAGACCTCAAATAAAAGGAATTGTAAATAAAGTAACAACTATGAGTCCTAAAAAACCAAATTCAGCTTCTCGTCATGTTGCTAAAATTCGACTTACAAATGAGTTTAATGTAACTGCTCGAGTGCCCGGTATAGGGTACGTTTGTTCGAAATATAATAGAGTTCTCGTACACGGTGGTCGAGCAAACGATTTACCTGGGGTAGGATACTCATTAGTACGTGGAGCTTTTGATTTCTCACCTGTTATTTTTAAACGAAAACGAAGATCTATTTACGGAACCGCTAGACCTGATAATTTTACAAAACACGTCCGACGATGCTTTCGATCACAAAAAAACTAAATTTAAATTATGAAACTTGAATGAATTTCTACCAAACTCGTCTCAATAATAGCTTGAGCTAGAGCCGGTTCGTTTTGGCCACTTACTTTTGGTTTAGCGTGCTGTGCTGTTGAAATGATGCACGCCTCGTGCAGTCGTTATGATATGGACCGTTTTGGTGTAATTTTCCGAGCTTCTCCTCGTCATTCAGACTTGATAATTGTTGCTGGTACTCTTACCAACAAAATGGCTCCCGTACTCCGCCGATTATATGAACAAATGCCGGACCCTCGTTGAATTGTTTCAATGGGAAGTTGCGCTAATGGAGGAGGGTATTACCACTATTCTTATTCTGTTGTTAGAGGTTGTGACAGAATTGTTCCTGTCGATCTTTACGTCCCCGGTTGTCCTCCAAGTGCCGAAGCTTTAATGTATGGAATGATCCAATTACAAGGTAAAATAGGGTTTATACTATCGGAATTAAATACTTCAAACGAATGATACGGAGGTGATCATGTATAATTGATATAACACTTAACTTTAACGCCCTTTCTCAATTTAAAAAAACACACAAAATTGCTCTTTTTAAATCTTCTGTTAATTTTAAACGATTTGCTTTTAAAGTTACAAAATTCAAAAGACGCGCCCTTATGCGCTTAAAACATCGCTCATCTTTTTTAATTTATAACAATATTTTTAAATATTGAGTTAAAGATTTCATGTTTAATAAATTATACTTAAAATATCAATTTTTTAATAGAATTTTTGTAAATAATTTTTTTTTTTACAATTTTAATTATATTAAAAAAAAAAATGAACTGTTTTTTTACAATTTTAATTTTATCTTTACAACTCTTAATAATAAAAAATTTTTCTATTTTTCTCATAATAAGTCGATAATTAAAAACTCGCCCCTTACTGCAGCTTGATTTGTTTTAAAACCAAATTTATCTACTTCAGTGATTCCTTTCTATCTAAACTTTCAAAATTTATATTTTTCTTACGAAAATACGTCATCAATAGAGTTTAACGTTACTGAAGTGTTTGATATACCTTTTAATTTAATGTTAAAAAAAATCGTTGAAATTAGACGCATCGTATCGATATTATTTTTTATAAAATTAATTTAAAAAGTTAAATAAATTTGTTTTTAGAAAATTATAAACTTAAAAAAGCTAATTATCGTTCAGCTGCGACAAGAAATGTTTACTTTTTTTTTAATACTCTCAATATGCATACGAAAATAAAACCCTTATCTTTAAGTTCTAAATGATTTGCGGGACGAAATAAATCAGGAAGAGTCGTAATTCGAACTCGAACATCTTTACTGGTTAAAACTAAAAATATTAAAACTAATTTTAATTTACGTTATTTTAAGTTAGGTTTTATAGGTTCTTTTAGCTTTGTTCCATTTAAAAATAAATTATTATCTTTAATCTATTATTCGAATGGATCTTTTACCTATTACTTATCAACAGAACATCATAAACTTTTTTCTTTTATTCATTATAATTTCTTTAAAAAATTAAAAAAATTAAAAATCAAAAATACATTTTTTATGTTATTTCAAATAAAAAAACTATCATTTGTCTCTGTTTTAGAACTACTTCCGGGTCTCGGAGCTCAGTACACTCGAAGTCCAGGAACAAAATCCCGTATTATAAAATTTGATATCAGTACTCACTCAGTTTTAATAAAACTCTCTTCAGGGGTTAAAAAAATCTTTTCGTACTATTCTTTTGTCATGTTAGGACGATTATCATTAGAAGAAAACTCTTATTGTTTAAATGGTAAAGCTGGATATTGAAGATCTTTTGGAGTAAAATCTTTAGTTCGTGGAGTGGCTATGAATCCTGTTGATCATCCGCATGGAGGTCGAACAAAAGCAATTAAATATCCGCGTACACCTTGAGGTAAGACCACTAAATTTAAATAAGTGAGATTTCTTAAAAATAAAAATTTATCGAATAAATTAAACTTTTGTTCATCTTATTTTTGAAAAAAAATATACCTGTATAATAAATATTCTTTATTCAAAAATGCTGAAAAAAAAATATTTTCTCGAGCTTCGATAATACCAAAAAGTTTTAATTCTTTAGCTGTTAAAATATATTCTGGAAAATCATGACATAAACGTATCGTTAATAGATGAATGATTGGTTTTAAGTTTGGTGAGTTTACTTGAAATAGAAAATTAGCGTTGTATAAGGCTAAACAATTAAAAAAAAAAAAAAAATAAACTTAACACTGAAAATTGAAATTTGAACAACTATTACAAATTTACTGATCGCGAGGATTTTTATATGGAGGAAAAGTTAGAAATTTTAACGTCACATTAAAAGACTTTTTTACTCAAAATTCCGGTTTAGCGGAGAGATCAAAAGTAAAAATAATTAAACGTTTTGAATTTAACTTTTTGAAATATAATACCACCAAAACCTTTCTAATATTATCGTTAGATCAGCGTAAAATTATAAATATGTATTTTTCGCAATTAACTAGCATAAATAATACAATTTTTGAATTAATTAAATATAACTTAATTCGTCTTTATTTAATAAAAACGTTTCGAGGACGTAGTCACGCTTTAGGAAAACCAGTTCATGGTCAACGAACGTGATCGAACGCATCTACAGCATCGAAATGTAATCGTGCAGTTCGTATTTTTATAAATCAAGTTAAAAAAAATAATGTTATTGAGAAGAAAACGGAATCTCTTAATACAAAAATTACCAAAAAAAAAACCAAAAAAAACCTTCCAAAAATAAAAATGATTATGATAAAAAAAAAAAAAAACCTTTGATTTTAGAATTATTAATGTTTTAATATATTATGTTTAATAATGTAAAAAGCGAACCCTCGTTTTCATCTTTAAGTTTAATGTTTAATAAGACCCCCCTTTATATAAAATTTAATAAGTATTGTAATTATTTTTTTTTAACAAATAAAATAATGCTAATAAATAATTATTATTTTTTTTATTTTTTCCACGCTAATCTAATTAATTTTAAAAAAATTATACATACTTTATCTGTTAAACGCAATAATTATTTTTTTTTAAAGAATATTTTAAAATTTAAAAAATATACAAAAGTAAACATAAGATTGAATCGATTTAAATTTAAATTTAATATTTTTTTTAAATTTATTTTTTTTAACAAATCAAAAAAATTAAATAAGAACTTTCGAATTTTTAAATCTTTTATTTTATTAAATTCTATTAATATGAATAAACGCTATATTAATGTTTTTTATAAAAATTGACAAAGTTTGATCGGAAATTTGATATCCCCTCATTATATTACTTTATTTTCTAAAAAAAAATGAATTCGAAAAAGTAAAAACTTTTATTTTTTTTCAAATAAATTTTTTAATAAAAATAAACGCAAACACCGATCTCGTTTTTTTAATAAAAAACATATAGTTAATAATTTTTTTTATTTTAGCAAATCAACTAATACGAACAACTACTCACTTTTACCCTTTTTAATTAAAAATAATATAAATTACGCAAAAACACGAAGAAACAACTACGATTTTTTTTTGGCCCGACCTTATCTTTTTTTAAATAATCCTAAAATGGGTAAAAATTTTAAAAAATATCCAAACTTTTTACTTATTACTCTTTACAAAAAATATTATAAATTTTTTAATTTACTGCGACGATTAAATATTTCACATAGAATAAAAAATAAAAATTCTTTTATTTTTAAAAATTTTTTATCTTATTCGACAATAATCTTTAAAAATTTTCGAAATAGAAATTTTTTAAATACTAAACCTTTATTTAACTGATTTTCTTTTTTTAAAAATAATGAAAAATCGTGCTCATATTTATCGAAAAAATCTTTTAAAAAACATTCGTTTTATGTGTGACGCTTTTTTTTTTGTTTTAAAAGTAAAATTTTTAAGAAAAATAAATTTTATGCTCTTAGTAAAGGCCGTGTAAATAAACATTTAGAGTTGATAAAATTTTCTCGTAGAATTAAGAAAGCAAATCTTTATCACAAAACATCCAAATTAATGATAAAACTTTCTAACCTTTTATTTACGAAAATAAGTTGATCGAGTGAGTTTTTTTTTTTATCATTTAAGTACTTTTTTTTTTATAATCCTTTTATTTTTTGTTTTAAAACAAAAATTTTCAATTTCGTATGAAAAAATCTTTTTCGAAATTTTTTTAAATCCAAGAATGTGTTTAATTTTAAAAATTTTTATACATCTAGTTTTTTAATTTTTTTAAAGTTACGTAAACCGTTATTTTTATCAAAAACTAAAACAAATTTCATTTTGACTAAATATGGTTTTATTTTTACCAATAATCTTTATATGTTGTCCATTAATACTGGATCTTTTTATAATTTTAAAAAAACTATGTTTTCTTTTTCTTATAAAAATGAGATACAAAAATACATTCTACGGAAATACTCTAAAATGGTTTTTTCGTTTAATTTTCATAATCTCCAATCGAATAAGTTTTTTTTTAACAAGTCAATGTTGTTTTCTTTTAAAAATGCAATTAATCCTTCTTATTTGGATGCATTTTTAAATAAAAAAAACGAATTTTATAGTTTTTTGTTGCAAAATTCTAATAACAAATTAAACTGACCTTACTTTAATGATCAAGTAACGTTTGCGTTTAATTCGGAAAACGAACAAATCAATTTTAATATTAAACGAGTAAAATTTAAACCCGGGTATATGAATTTGTGGAGAGAGGCTAGAGTTGTTTTGAAATCATCCTTGATGCTAAAAACACGTTATCAATACAAACTTACTAATTATTTATCTAAGTATAAAAAATTTATTAATTTTAAAACCTTTTTGTTTATGGAAATGAGATTATTTAATATTTTAATTAAATCTCGATTATTTAATGACGGTTCTACAATAAATTTATTTTTAAAAAATAATTTAATTTATGTAAATGGTTTTACTTGTTCAAATCCTAATTTACAACTGTTTTCGGGTGATTTTGTACAATTAATAATAAATTTAAAATATTATATTCTTTATCGTTGATTTGCGAATTTATCATTAAAAAAAAAAAATAAATTAAAAAATGTCTTACGAAAAAAAAATAGTAATTTTAGTCAATCAGATGAGAAGAAAAAAAGTTATTCATTTCCAAAATGAATACTATATTCAAAAAATGCCATTGATGACGTATCTAATTTTTTAGAAACTGATTATTTTACTTTATCTGTTTTTATTTTATATGAACCGTTTACTTGAAATGACGTAAATACTTACAATTTTGTAGATCAACGATTCAGTATAATAAATTTATATAATTGAAAATATATAACATAATTTTAGCTCTAAAGAGAATTAATATTCTAAAATTTGAAATCAAATGTATTTAATTTTTGACAACCTAACTTTTTACAAAATTCTTATTCGGAAAGAAAAATTAAAAGTTTTGTTTTAAATTTTGGACCTCAACATCCCGCTTCGCACGGAGTCCTTAGATTAGTTGTTCAATTAAATGGGGAACTAGTTGAACGCGCTGACCCTCATGTTGGTTTTTTACATAGAGGAACAGAAAAACTTATGGAAAGTCGAAACTATTTAAAATCACTTCCATATTTAGATCGTCTAGATTATGTTTCTATGATGACACAAGAACACGCTTTTTGTATAGCTATTGAATCGTTATTAAAAACCGTATCCTATACTTCTTTATATGTACAAATTCGAGTTTTATTTGACGAATTAACACGTATTTTAAATCATTTGCTTGCTATTTCAACCCATTCTCTTGATGTAGGTAACATGTCTCCAATGCTTTGAGCTTTCGAAGAACGAGAACGAATAATGGAATTTTATGAAAGAGTTTCGGGAGCACGAATGCATGCTGCTTTCTATAGACCCAACGATATTGATTGAACTGGTTTAAATTATCAATTTTTTCTAGATGTCTCAATGTACGCTCGTGATTGTTTTAAATCTCTTACTGAAATTTTTACTGTTTTAGCTTCAAATAGAATTTGAAAATCGCGATTAGTCAATATAGGGAGTTTAAACATAACTGATGCTTATTCGTACGGAGCTACTGGTCCTGTTTTACGAAGTGTTGGTATAAAAAAAGATATTCGATTTTTAAAATCTGAAACTTATTCACATTATTGATTTTTATCGATTCAAGGATATTTAGGAAAACGCGGTGATAGTTATGATCGTTTTTTGATACGAATTCGAGAAATGTTTGAAAGTGTTAATATTGTTTTTCAAATTTTAACTAATTTAACTAACTTAACTAACGATAACTCAAATGTTATAGATTTTAAAAATAAAAAAGTAAATTTTTTTTCTTTTTTTGATTTTTTATATTCTCATCGTTTTAAAAAATTAAATCATAATTCAAAATATACATCAATGGAGACGTTAATTAACCATTTTAAACATTATAGTGAAGGAGTTAAAGTGCCTAGAGGTTTCGTTTATAAAGCTGTTGAAGCTCCTAAAGGAGAATTTGGAGTTTCTATAGTATCAGACGGAACGGCTACACCTTATAGATGTAAAATCAGAACACCTGCTTATCACCACATGCAAGTTATGCCTCGTCTTGTACAAGGACATTTTTTTGCCGATTTAGTAACGGTTTTAGGGTCACAAGATATAGTTTTCGGAGATGTCGATCGGTAATGATTAGAGAAAATAGATGAAAATTTGTAGATATTTTTCGAAGAAAACTTTTTTTAAAAAATGAATTAAAAAAAATAATTCTCAAAAGTCTAATTAAAAATAACAATTTACCTCTTGTTTATAGATATTTCTCTTTATACCATAGATCGCGATTATATCGTTTTTCATCTTTATCTCAGCAAAAAAACAAATGTGTCGAAACCGGTCGTGTATGAAGTATTGTAAAAAATACAAAATATTCACGTTTCGTCTTTCGAACGGAATCAAATGCAGGTAATATGCCAGGTTTTCGTCGCTCAAGTTGATAACGATTACTTTTTTTTGATATTATATGGGAGATTTAAAATTAATTATCGTAGATTTTTTTTTTTATTTAAATTTTTTTTTTTATGATTTTTTGTTTAATGTTTTAAACACATTTGATCCTTTTTTAAATAACGGTCTTTTTTTGTTTAATTCAAAAATGTACTATCAATTTCCTCAAAATATGGTTTTCTTTTTTGCTATTAAATTCTGTTTAGCTATTGCTCTTTTAATTTTGATTCGTGGAGGAACGCCTCGTTATCGTTATGATTACTTAACAAAACTTGGATGATTAAAATTTTTAGGCCTAATAATAGCTATTTTCTTTTTATCAATTTTAATGTTTTTTTTATATTAACGTGTTTTAAAATTGTATTATTTTAATGAAATTTGAGCAATTATACCAATTTTTTAAATTTATTTATAATTTTAAATTTATTCATAATTTTAAATTTATTTTTTTATCTTTTTTCAATTATTTTTATTTAAATTATCTATTTCAGTGAAAAATTTCTAATTACGCCGATAGTTACTGATTTTTTTATAGTAATAAAAAATCAATACACGAACTTAGATACTTAAATAAATAATTTTACATTGTTTTAATTTATGGAAACTAGCTTAACCGGTAAAGCATTAAATTTTGGGTTTAATGAGTATGGGTTCGAATCCCGTGTTTCCAATTAATGTATAAAATTCACAATACGTTTTATGTTTTAAATTTAATAAACATCAATAAAGCTAAAAAAAATCTTTGTTTTCCTATTTTATTTACCATTAAAAATTATCAGTTTGTAAAAATTTTAAAAAAATTTAACGTTATCCATGATTATAAATTATGTAAAAAAAATAATTTTAATTATATTCGAATTACTTTATTTTTTTATAAAAATAATCCTGTTTGTTTTAATTTCCGAATAATTAGTCGTCAATCAAAAATTTTTACTATTTCTTACCAATCGCTTCTTCTTTTAACCAAAAAATCCGGCTCGTCTATTTTTCTAATCTCGACTTCAAAGGGAATTCTTTCTAATAAAGAAGCTATTCGTCAAAAAATCGGAGGTATACTTTTAGGTTTTTTTTCGATATAAATTTTTTACCATTTTAACTACGATGAACAATAGTAAATTTATTATTAAATTCAAAAATCATTTTAAAAATATAAATTTTTATTCTATGCCCGTTTCTATTTTATTTATTTTTCGAAAAAGATTAAACCTTATTCTTAATTTTATTTTTATATTCTTTATTTTATTTTTTTCAATTTTATAATTAGTTTTAAATTAAGAAAAAAATATAACCTATTTATATAGATTTTATCATAATTATTATTAATATTACAATAATTTGACAAGTGTATAAATGTATAATTATTTTAGTCAAATTTTTTACAATTTTTTTGAAAACTTTTATTTGTTTAAATTAAATTTTTATAAAAAATTTAAAAATTTATTTTTTACTTTGAATTATAAATTTTATAATAATTTTACCTACAATTCTATATTTGTTTGAAAGAGTATTTTTACAAATAATTTTTGAAATTCTAAGAATAAACACGATTCAATTTCTTTTAAAACACTAAAAATGTATTCTTTTACTCCAAAAATGTTTTTAAAATTTTCTTTTTTTACAAATCTTTTTAAAAATAATTTTGTAATTTTTTTTTTTTTTAATAATACTTCTAATATTTTTAATTTATTTTTTTTAAATTATTTGAAAACAAATTTAAACTTGAACAAATTATCTATTTATTTTTTAAATGTTTATAAAAAAATTTTTGGTGAAGGATTTTTTTATTTACGCGGTCTTTTTATTATTTTTTTTATTGATGCAGCAATTACAGATGATGAACCTTTATGAGAACCTATCGAGTGAAGCTTAGTACAGACTTGACTTCTTTTTATTTTTATTTTTGCATGAATTGCTGAAAATTTAATTACTAGTCGGTACGGAAGTTATACTGGACGTGATAAACGAGTTTGATTTGCTTGATATAAAAGCTTTTGATTAATAGATTTGTGTTATGCCGTGTCTTACGGTTTAGCGGCATTATTTGTTATAGTACCTTTTTATTTTGAGTTAACTTATACCGTTTCATTTATATTTTCTTGATGAAACTGGTACACTCGTGTTTTTTTTTTTAAATTTATTAGTATTTTTACTATAATAATTCTTATTTCGCATTTATTACAATTAAATATTCGTTGATTGAATTGAAAAAAGTTAATTATTTTTATTCTTTTAATTAATTTTTTTATAGCTTACCTTCTTTATACTCACTTTATTATGACTTTTTTTGGATATTTTACAGATCCGTTATGATATCAAAAAACTCGTTTTGTTGATTATATTCAATTAAGCCACGAACCTTTAAAATGAGGTTGAGGACCTGCTAAACGTGATCATTTTACATATCACAAAGTAACAACATCGTTTTGATTTAAAAATGATGGTCAATTTGCTGGAGCATTTTTAATGATTCATATTTTTTTCTTTTTAACTATTTTTTTTCTTTATATTTATTGAGTAACTTTGTTACGACGAGTATATACTACAAAAGAAGTAACTTACACTTTTACCGTTTTTTGTATATCTTCGTTAAAGCAATTTTATTATTTTTTTTTTTTATTATATTTATTAATTTTTATGAGTTTTATTGTTTGTTATTGACGTTTCCCTATTGAATTTTTATGACTTATAAATTCGAATTCTTGATTTATAAACTTTTTTTTTATATGCAAAGATTATTTTTTTTTTATATGCAAAATTTTTTTTTAATGTGTTTTGTTATTTATTAAAGCTTCTAAAGTTTTATCTTTAAGTTTTGTTTTTATGCCGTTAATGGGTTGCGCCGTTGCTACTGGTTTAATTTTTGCTTCCTTAATTAAAGGAATTTCTTACGCTCCAGACTTAGAAGAAGTATTATTCAATTATACTGCTTTAGGTTTTGCTTTCGTTGAAAGTTTCGCTTTCCTTTTATTTTTCGTAGCAGCTATCGTAATTTTCTTATAATTATTTAAGCTTGTTTTGATAATAAAAGTCAAAGTAGAAAGAATGTTAAGGGTTCTTACAATGTTTATCTAAAGTGTCTAAAGACGTTATAGTAATGCTTTTTAAAGTAGAATGGGAAATATGAGTAATCCTTCTATTAATAGATGAGGTTTAAACTTGTTTTGATATAAACATTGATTTAATGATAAAAATAATTCTTTTTTATTACATCAAGATAATTTAATTAATAAACTAGTATTAATTTACGTCCATTATGGTTTATTTCATTTTAAAAATATATTTTTAAACAAATATTGATATAATATTAATTCAAAATCATTAAAAAACAATCACGATTTGTATAATTTAAAATATTTTCGTTTATTAGAATACAAAAATCGTGTTTTAAATGAATCCAGATCGTATAAAATTCGAAACAAGATTAAAAATATATATTTTTCAAAAATATGAATTTTGAGATATCAAAAATGACTAATAATTAATTTTTATTGTTTTCAACCTATGACTTCTAAGTTAAATAAAAAAAATTTGAAAAAAAGATCTTTTGATTTTTATATTGAAAAAAGTAATAAAACTACGCAATTTTTAATTTATCGTCAAAAATTTATTTTTTTTTTTTATTTAAGTAGATATTTTCAAAATAATGATTATTATAAGTTTTAAAATTATGCTAATTTTTTTAAGTTCTTTTTATAAAATTATAAAAAGAATTTGTTGTTTTATCAAAGATTAATAACTACACAATACCATTTAACTAATAAAGATGAAATAAAAGAAATTAAAATCCCATATTGACGATTATTTTCCTCTTTTAATTTTAACTTTAGTAATTTTTATTTTTTATCAAATACGGAGTGTTTACTGAACACGTCGATGACATCTTTTTTTTGTAATTATAATAACTCAAATATATTTTCTTACGATAATTATAACGATTTTAAAAAAATGATACCGACTTCAGTTAATTTGAATCAAAATGATTTTTCATTTTTAACAGATTATTTATATATTCGAAATTCCTCTTTTATCAAATTTTTTATTAATAATATGATTGACGTTCCGATTTGTTTTAAAAAAAGCGTTTCTTTAAAAAATCACAATTTTGAGTTACCTTTATTAAAATTTTCCAATTTTTTAATGAAACAAGGTAAAAAAGAAAAAGTTGTTCGATTAATTTTTTCTTCTTTTAGATTTTTTTTTAAAACTTTAAAACTTAATAGTTTAAAAGAATCTTCTTTTTCGTTTTCATGATTTAATTTATACATGTTTGGTGTAAATTTAACGACTACAAATTTTTTACCGAATAAATCTTTGTTGAATTTTAATTTTCAAGAGTTAATAAATTTAAATTATAGTAATAATTATAATAATAATGATAAGTTTATAAATATTTCTTTTTTTATAAAAAACTATTTATACGCACTTTTATCTAAAGTTTCCCCTATTTTTAGCTATTTTATTTATAGCGTAGATAAAAATATTCGGAAATATTCTCGGGGAAAATCTGGAAAATATACTTTTATTTGAAAATTTATTGCTCCTTATAAAAGAACACATTTAGCGGTTAGATGATTAATAAAAGATATTAAATTTAATCAAAGTAAATCCTTTAACGAAAGACTTCTAAAAACTTTCGAAGCTTTAGTTTTTTCACCTGAAAAAAGTTTTTCATGAAAATCTAAAATATTTTCACATAATTACGTTTTTAAAAATTTTCGAAAAAGTTTAATGACTTCTTTACGAACTACGTCGTAAGTTTTTTAAATTTTTTTAATGCAGTGGTATGGAATAAAAAAACAAATTTTTTTTAAAAACTTTTCTAATAAAAAATCAATTTTTAAAATACGTTTTAAAAAAACATCGTTTAGTAAGAATTCTCGTTCAGGTTATAAACTTTTTTTGAAATTTTTATATTTGCCCTCTTCTTGATCTTTTATAATTTTCAAAAAAAAAAACACACCACTAACGTATTTATATATTTATTCAGAAAACTATTTTTTTGTTTTACCTTTTTTAAGGAATTTTTTATTATTAAAATATGATTTTCAAATAAATTGTTTTATTTTTAATTTTTTCTTTAAAAATAATTTTTATTCTTTGTTTTGAAATTATTTTAAATTAATATTTTATAGTTTTTCAAAATTATTTTTTTGTAAACTTAAATTTAAAGGTAAAGGTTATTATATCTATAAAAATACACGAAATACTTTAGCTTTGCAGTTTGGTTACTCGCATTTATTGTACTTATATAGTTTCTTTTTAAATATTAAATTTTTAACGAAAACTAGCATTTTACTTTTTGGTGTTAATCTTGAAGATATTTACTTTATAGGACATTCGTTTTATAAATTAAAACCTGTAAATATTTTTACCGGTAAAGGTATACGATTTTCAAAACAAATTATATATAAAAAAACTGGTAAAGTAAGTTCTTACAGATAGTTATTTAAATTTTAGAAATGTTTATTAATTTTTTTTTTAAAAAAACTTGATTAATTATCAAAATGATTTTTAGTTATACGTCGTATCAAAATGTTACTTTTTATTTTTTTTTTTGACAAAAATATATTTATAAAATAATTATTTTTTTATTTTTTTTTTCATATATTTTCTAATATTTTAGAAAATTTATTTGTTAGTTTGGGAGATTTTGAAGTTTTTTTTAATTATTTATCTGTTTTAATTTTAGGAGTTATTGTTTATAATGTAATAAATTGTTTTTCTTTTAGAGACTTGCTACGTCGATTTGGATTTATTAAACCTTCGAGAAGAGATTTTTACGAGTGTGGTTTTCGTCCACAAACTCAAAAGCCCATTCGATTGCCTATTCAGTTTTTACTGATTTGTGTTTTTTTTTTGTTATACGATATTGAATTAGTTTTTCTTTTTCCTTACGTTTCTGGTGTCACTTTTTCCGGTTTTTATGATTTAGTTTTGTTATTTTTTTTTTTTATTATCTTTTTATTAAGTTTAGTCATTGATTACGAACGTCATGCTTTATATTGACAATATTAATTTGTTCGAAGGTAGATATTTTCGTCGAGTACAATGAGGTTATCATCCTATTTTTCAAGGTGTAGATGCAGTAACTAGCTGAGGTTGAAATTTAGTTTCGCTATCAGGAGTTTTTTTTTCATACTTAAATTTTTTTGTAAATAGATTAGTTTTACCTTTTTCAAGTGTTACTTCTGTTATTGGTTTTATGCTTTTAATTTCTATAGTATTACAATTAGTTTCTGGATTTTTTTTAGGATGATATTATATCCCTGAACCTGGTTTAGTTATTGAACTTCGTGAAGAAATGTTTAATGATACGAGATTTGGAGCTGAAGTTTTTTATATGCACGTTCGAGGTGTTGATACTATTTTTGTTTTGTCTTATATGCATATTTTGAAAAAAATCTATTTAAAAAATTATATTAGCGCAGAATCAGATGGGTGAATTCTCGGAGGTTACGCTTTTTTTTGATTTCATTATATTGTTGCTTTAGGAATCTCTTTAAGTGCTACTCATTTAAGTGATTTAACTTTAACTATTATTGCTAATATCTATTGATCTGTTTTTAATAACATTTATAAAACTTATTATATTATTTTTACAAATAAACATTTAAACATAGATCAAATGACTCGTTTGATGATTTTACATTATTTCACCCCTTGATATTATTTATATCTTATTCAATTACACGTTTTATTTTGTCACGAATCTTGAGACTCTGATAGTGGTGAAGCTACTTATGAAGATAAATCGGGATCCTATATTTCATGATTTTACGATGCTTTTTTAAAAGAAATTCAAGATGCCTGATATTGAACCATGTTTGTTTTTATTTATTTTTGATTACATCATTTTAATGCCTCTACAGTAAATTATTTTTTTTTTGAAAGATGAAATATTTCTGAATTAGATGAAATTAGATTTTACGGAGTCGCTCCTCACTGATATTTTCGACCATTAATGGGTCTATTAGTTATTTCGCCTACACACTACGAAGGTTTAATGTGAATGGCTTTATTTTTTGTTTTATTAACTTTTTTACCAATTATTTATAATTGATATAATGTTTACAACAAACATGTTCCAACTATTCCAATGCAAAATTCTTTAATTCAAACCTTTGCTTTTATTATTTTTATGATGTCATTATTTTGCAGTGCTAGTATGTTACCTTGCGGTCGTTATTATTACGAACCTGAAGGTGGTTATGTCGGTAATCCTTGAGTTAAATTCTCTTACCAATATATCTACTTATATATGGCTTGATTTGTTCATCATTTAGATTTAATCGATCATTATATTTTTCAATTTTTTCAAACTTTTATTCGAAAATGTTTAAAATTATATAAAAAAAATATTAATATTATGAAAAATACAGTTTCTAAATTTATTAATTTTTCAAATGTTAACAAATCTTATTATAATATTATTTTTACTAATAAAAATTATGCTATTAATTTAAGAAAAAAATAATATATTAATTTAAGGTAAGTATAGTTCAATTGGTAGAACAGTGGATTGTGGCTCCAAAGGTTGTAGGTTCAAGTCCTTCTTCTTACCCATGAATATTTTTAATTTAATTTCTGTATACAACACTTTAATCTTTAATTTAATAAATTTTGTTAACCTATATGTAAGTATTTTTTTAAAAAAAACTTATTTCCTTTTTAATTATTATACTTTAAACGAATTAATCTGACAAGATGGTTTTTTAATAGATTTTTTACAAAAAAAAGTCACCGATAACTGAATTAAAAAATTTTTAATTTTTTCATCTTATTTGTTTAATGAGCGTTTAGTTTTTGATAAAATAATACGATTTTATTTAGATTTAATTATTTGACCTATGCACAAACTTTTTATTTTTGATGTAAATAATGTTGCAAATACTCTTTTTATAACAATTTTTTTTTTTATTTTTTTTTTATTTTTTTTTATTTTTTTTTATTTTTTTTTATTAGTTTTTTAATGTTTTAATAAAATGAGTGAATTAGCTTTAATACTTTCTCTTACTACCGTTTTATTAGCTTTATTTGTTGTTCTAACAGAACGAAAATTTTTAGCGTACGCTCAGCGACGTATGGGACCAGCTGTGATGGGCCGAAATGGAGCGTTGCAGATTGCTTTAGATCTAGTTAAATTACTAACAAAAGAAATATTTTTAGTCCCTCGTCCGACATCGGCTTTAGCGCCAGTCTTTTTAGCTCTTTTGTATGGAATTCAGTTAATGTTTTCACAAAATTTTATCTGAGGACCTTCGTTGTTTATTTTTGAAAATGTAGATTCTCTTATTTTATATCATCTAATTTTGGTTCTTTTAAGTAATATTTTTTTAATTTTAGTCGGATTATTAAGTCAATCCCGTTATGCTATTATAGGTACTATTCGAGCTATTGTTCACACAATATCTTTAGATATTTTTATTACAATTTTGTATTCTCTTTTAGTTTTTAGTTCTCAATCGGCTAATTTTCATGATTTTATAAATGCACAAAATATTTATTGATTTTTTTTTTTGTATAGTCCTGCAGCATCGGCTTTTGTTGTCGTTCTTCTCTTAGAATCAAAACGTGCTCCCTTTGATCATTCTGAAACTGAGTCCGAAGTTGTAGCTGGTTATGCAGTTGAATATAGTGGACCTATGCTAATGATTTTTTTTTTAGCTGAATACTTACATTTAATTATTTCATCGGTTCATTTTGTAGTTTTTTTTGTAGGAGGATGGTATGCTTTGAAAATATTTTGATTTTTACCTCCTATTTTTTTAACACCACATGATGTTAATTATTGATATGAGTTATTTAATAATTTTATTAGAATTTAATTCAATAATAGCCTATAATAACGACAGTTGGACTTTTCTTTATGATCATTTAATTTTATGAAATTTATATTTTATACAATATTACTAAAGTTTAATTAATTTATATATTGTTTTATAATTTTATTAAAAGTTAATTTTTTTTTTAATAATATTTTTTTTTTAATAATATTTTTTTTCTTTAAATTTTCACTAATTAATGTAGAATATTTAGATATTTTTTATCGTTTAAATATAAACGACAACTATGTTAACTTTTTTGCTTTTTTTTGGACTAATTTTTGATATTTACCTCTTTTTTTTTTTTTATTGTTAATTTTTTTTTTTTTTTATTATTTTAATTTTTATACTTTTAATGTTAGTTTTATAATTTTATATCTTATAACTTTATATTTTATAGAAATTTCAGATTTTTTTTTCTCTAATTGTCATTTATGTTATTTAAATTCAAATTTAATTCATTTTAATTTTTTTTTGTTAAATAACATAAATAAGTATCATCCATTTATTTTTTATATCAGTGTCGTTTTAATGTTTATTATTTTTTTTTTTTTAGTTTTTTCGTTTATTAACGATTTTTATTATTTTCGACGAGAGCACTTTACTATTTATTTTTTTAATATCTTTTATAGTATTTTTTATTTTAATTTTTTGGCACTTTTTTTAGGAAGTTGATGAGCGTTACAGGAAGGTTCGTGAGGTGGTTGATGAAACTGAGACGCTTCGGAAACATTAGGACTTTTTGTTCTATTAATAGCTATTTTTTTCATACATAACAAAAGTTGTTATTTCAATTTTTTCACATTTTTGCTGTTTTTTTTTAATTTGTTTATATTAACTCTTTTCGCTTATTATTTTATTCAGTTAAATTTTGATTTAGTATCGCATAATTTTGGCATTAAATTTTTTTATTTTTTTAATAATAACCTTTTTTTAATGGAAAATATTTATTTTTTATTTTTTATAACTATTTATATAATTAGCAATTTTTATAGATTTTTTTTTTCCTTTTTCTTTCTTTTCAAATTTAAATTTAAACAAGTTTTATTTAATTTTTTTAAATATTTTTTCATATATTTACTTTTTTTTATTTTTTTAAAGATTATTCTAATAAGTTTTAATTTTTTATTTAATTATTTTTTGTGAAATTTTTTTTTTATAAATATGTTAAATTATGAATTTACTTTTATTTCCGATTCTACTTTTTTTTATTTGCTTTTTTATTTTACAATATATCTAAGTAATTTTTATTTTTTATTTTTTATTTTTTATTTTAATAATTTTTATTTTTTATTTTTTATTTACTTAAATTCGTTTTTTTTATTACTTTTTGTTTTGCATTATATTTTTTTTAAATTTTTTATTTTAATTTTATTTTCATTACAATTAAATTTTTTAATTTATGATATTTTTTCTTATAATAATAATTTTTTTTTTATTAAGTTTTTTTATTTTTTTGAAAATTATGTTTGTTTAGATGTAATTTTTTATGATTTTGTACAATTATTTTTTTTTTCGTTTAAAGTATTTTATTTTTGAACAACTAATAATATTTTATCGTTTTTTTCTCACTCCTTCTTTACTTTTAATTTCGATAGTAATTTATTTTTTAATTTTATATTTTTAAATTGTGATAATATTTTTAATTTATTATATATCGATTCGTCTTTTACAAATTTATTATTGTTATTTTTTTTTATTTCTTACTTTTTTTTAATTTTTTTTTTCAATATAAAAAAAAAAAAATTTATTTAAATCTTAGAATGCTTTTTCAGCGATTGTATAATTGAATTAAATACAAAACACTACCGTCTTCTTTTTTATTTAAAAATAGATTATTTATTGAACGCGATTCTAAACATCGAAGAGTTTTTTCTAATTTTGGCCTAAGTTTTAGAAATTCTAAATGGTCTAATTATGAGACATATAATATTAAATTACAATTTCGTAAAGCCTATTCGAAATTTATTTTTTTAATTTTATCAACTGTTCTTGCTTTTTTATTCATTTTTTATTTTAATCAATATTACATTATTTTTTATTTTTTTAATAATATATCTTTTTTTTTTTGAATTAGTATCGACACGTTTGATTATTATTTATCTTTTTTAACGTGATTAATTACGGTTCTATTTTCAGTATTTTTTAATTTAATTTATTCTTATTTCTTTTTTAATAATTTTTCTAATAAAACAGAAAAATATCAATCTGAATTTAATAATAATTTATTTTTAAAATTACCTTTAAATTCGTCGTTTAATTCGAAAAACTTATACGCCAGTAAACATGATTTGAATTGATTTCTTTATTCGTGATTAACCAATCCTACTTCAAATAAAAACACTATTATTTTAGAAAATCTATTTGAACCTAATTTAAATAAAAACTGATGAAATGTATATCATGACTTTTTTATTAAATTATATAAATTATCGTATTTACTAAAAAATGCTTCTCAAACTTCATCTTCTTTCTGATTAAACACAAAATTAAAGATTTTTTCAAATAATTTTTATAAAGGTGATTATTCTAAAACTTTAAATTATTTCATCAATAATCCTTCATTAAACAGTTACTCAAGCTTAATTTTTTATTATGTAATCAATAATTATTATAATTATTTTGAAACACTAGCTAATAAAAGTTCATCACTAATTTTTTTAAATAAAAAATATGAATGAAACCTTTACAATTTTACTAATGAGTTAAATTCTTATCCTTTTTTATTAAAAAACCGTACCGGTATGTTTTTTTTAGATAATTTTAATTATGAAATATTTTCTAATTTTATTTTTAATTTTGAAGAGCTTTGATCTTTAAATAATTTTTTTAAAAACCAACTTAATTCTTCGAAATGAAATCGATGACTTTACCGTTATTCAATTTTACATCGAAAATTATTAAAATTCTCTCATAAAATAACTTTATCTAAAAAATTAATTAATTCAGGATTTTATGATTCTAAAATTTTTAATAAAAATATTTGAGCGAACGAGTATTTAAATAAAATAAGCTCTATTGACAGTTTTTCGACATTTTTTTCTAATTATTATTCATCATTTTTTAATTTAACCTCGTTTGATAATCTTTCGTATACATTCAATGTAACAAATAACAACTCTTTAACGAGTAATTTAAATCTTTTAAATTTTTATGAAAATAGTTATTTTTGGTACTTAAAACGATTCTATTTATTAAATTCTCTTTCTTCTAATTTTATTAAATCCAAAAATATTTTAAATACTAATAGTGTTAATTATTTATCTTTGAGCGATCTTAAAACAACAAATTTGACAAAATATTCAATGTTTTTAAGTTATTTACTAAATTCTAATTTTATTAATTTACAACTCTATTCTCATTCGAATAACTATTATTCAAATTTTACTACTAACCGTGTTAGTACTGATTTTAATTATAACTTTTTTAAAGATATTTACTTATTAACTAATGATACCGATTTATTAACGAAAGATAACTTAAATTTATTCTACTGAATAAGCTCAAATACGAGTTATTCTAATAATTTACTTTTTTTTAATTATCTTAATACTCAAAATTTTTTTCTTTTACATTCTTATAGTTCTTATTTTTTTTTGAATAACTACAGAGATTCGAACAATTTAAATTACTGATTAGCTCATTCTTTATTAAATACAGATTCTATGTATTTAAATGATATTGTTTATTTAAGTTTGTTTAATTAAATAAATTGAGTTATGTAATACAAAATTTTAATGATATCAATAAAAAAATAACATTTACACCTCGAATTAAGTTTTTTTTTTTTTTAAATAATCTAGAAAAATTTTTTATATTTTTTAAATTTAATACATTTTTACAAAGTTTTTTAAAAATTAATAATCTTACCGTAACCCATTTAAATTTATTTTTTAAATATTTTTTTTCAAAACAATTTATCAAAATTGTTTATCAATTTAATTTAAATTTTATCGGACATTATAATAACAATTCTATTAAAAGTTATGCTTATTACTTTTATTTTAATCTGAATAATTTTTTAACAACTAAATCTAATTTTTATTCAATTTTAAAACCTAATAATTGTTTTCTCTATAATTTTTATTATTTTTCTATCAAAACTTTAAATATAAAAATAAACTCATTGTTCTATAAGAATATCTTTTTTTATTTCTTATTAGTTAACCCTTTTTTATGGTATCAGCACACCTCAAATTTAAAATTTTATTTAAATTTTATATTTATTAATTACAATTTGAAAATATCACGATTCTATAATGGTCATTTTTTACGAGTTTATAATTATTAATAGCAGACAGAAGTCTTGTATTTGTGCTATTTTACTTGCTAATTTTAACAAATTTGATTAGTTTTTTTCCAATTTTATTATTTTTGCATTGTTTATTTATTTTTTTATTCAAAAAATGATTAGGACCTGTAGGTACTTTTTATAGCTCATTAATGGTTTTTTTTTTCTCTTTAATATTAACTTTAAACGAATTATATTTTGTTTTACTAAACGGTAACTATTTTTATTTAGATTTCGGACGATGGTTTTTTTGTTTAGATTTAATCGATTCTCATTTAGTTTTTTGTGTTGATACGCTTTCGTTAATCTGCTCAGCTCTTGTTTTAACGCTAACCTCGTTAGCTTTATATTTTGGAGTAGAGTATATGTATAGAGAAGCTTTTATAAATCGATTACTATATTTATTAAATTTATTTGCAACAAGTGTTATTTTTTTATTCTTTTGTTATGATTTTTTTTTAATTATGTTTGCCTGAGAGTGTATTGGATTGTTTTCGTTATTGTTAGTTAACTTTTATTCAATGCGAATCTATACCATTAAAGCTGCTTTAAAAACTTTTATTTTTTCGCGAATAAGTGATATGTTTATGTTTTTATCTTTTATTCTTTGCATTGTGATATTTAATACTACGGATCTTTCATTAATTTTTTTACAAATACCTTTTTTGAGTTTTCATTATCTATTTTTTGGAAATGTTGCTATTCATTTTTTAACTTTTTTTTCCTTTTGCTTAGTGACATCAGGAATTATTAAAGCGGCTCAATTTTTTTTTCATGTTTGGTTACCAGATGCGATGGAGGCTCCTACACCGGCCTCTGCTTTAATTCACTCTTCTACTCTAGTAGTTGCTGGAGTTTTTTTAATTATTCGTTTTTCAGTATTGTTCGAATTCACAGTTTTTACAAATTATTATTTAGCCTTATTAGGAGCTACTACGTTAGCTTTTGGTTCAATTACTGCTATTTTTCAAAACGATATTAAAAAATTAGTCGCCTATTCGACGATTAGTCAAATTGGATATTTAGTTTGCGGATGTGGATTTTGCTGTTACGAAGAGGTTTTATTATATCTAATAATTCATGCTTTAAATAAAGCTTTTCTTTTTATTTTAGTTGGATACACTGTTCACTTTTTTAACGGAAATACAGATATGAGACAAATGGGGGGAATTTATATTTATTCTTTTGATATAGCGGTTTTACTATTCGGAGCTTGTTTTAATCTTGCTGGATTACCTTATAGTGCGGGTTTTTTAGGTAAGGAATTTCTTTTATTTCAAGTATTACGCGATGATTTTTTATCCTTAATAGTTAGAGCTTGCTGATTAGTAAGTTTTTTTTTTACTCCTATTTATATGTTTATATTAGTTTTTGTTGTAATTTTTGGAATTAAAAAAGGAGTTTACACTACTTACGCTTCTTTCTGAAATTTTAAATATTATGATTTTAATCGTATTATCGTTAATTTTTTTAACAAAAATTATAGTAATTTACAATTTTTAAGTTATTACAATCTTTATCGATTTCAGTATACAATTGTAACATGCCGAACAACGATATACCTTTTATTTAGTTTTTGATTATTTTTTTTTTTTTTCGGAGAGTCGTTATTACTTATTTTATTTAATTTTTCAACTGTTGTTGATTCAGTTTCAGCGAATTATTTTTTAATTTTTAAAAATCATACTACGTTTTCTCTAAACTATTCATCTTCGTACTTATCAAACACTATAATGTTTTATATTATTTTTTTTACTTCGTGCTCCTTAATTTTTTTAGTAAATATGAGATATAATTTTAATTATTTTTATTTAAATAGTGTATTTTTTTTTGATATATTTTTTTTATTAATTATTTTTTTTTTATTTTTTAATTTTTATTTAATGCTATTTAGTTTGTTTTTTTTTTTAATTTTTTTCTATAATAATAAAAAAGTCATTTAAAGAATATCTCTAATTGTACAAGTTTTTTATTTAATTATTTATTAAAAAAACGTGGATAAAATCATATAACAATGTTAATTTTAAATTCTTAGAACTAATTTATTTTTATAAATTTTTATTTCAATTTTATAATTTTATTTTTTATAAAAATTCAATTAATTTTATTTATTTAACTAAATTATTAAGTTTTAAAACCGAATTAACCTGTAACTACTTTTTAAATAAAAATATTAATAATTTTTTAAATTTAAATATTAATTACAAAATAAATAATTTCTCGCTAGAAGCGCAATCTAATAAAAATAAAGTTATAAAAAATTTTACCTTTTTTAATACAAAAAATTTAAATTATAAATTTTTTACTTTATTTTTTTTATTCAACTACTCCTTTTTTAACACTTATTTTAAATCAAATTTTGCAAATAATTTTTTTTACGTTAATCATTTAAAAAATAAAATTATTATAATTGATTCATCAAAATTCGTGTTACGTTGAATTGAATCATATAATCTAATATTTAATATTTTTTATTATAACTTCAATCCTTTATTCTTCGGAACTGTTTTATTTAAAAACGAAATTTTGGCTTTAAATTGAAATTATAATTATTTTGATATTAATCTTTGAAAATACTATTTTCCGTTTTTTATTTTTAAATTAAATAACTATAATAAAAAAACAGATTTTTTTTTCGAAAAATTAAATACCTATAATATCAATTTTTTTTTTATAAGTGATTGTCAATATCATTACAAAAACTTACACTATTTAAAAAAAAAAAATCAATACACGTTAGGACTAATCAATTTTAATATAAATCCCTGATTAGTTTCTTATCCAATTTTAAGTTTTTTTGAAAATTTTTTAATTCAAAGTTTTTTCTTTAAATTTATTATTTATATTCAAAAAAAAACCCTTCTCGAACAGTATTGCTTTTTCAAAAAAATTTGAATAAACTTTTTAGTTTCTAAAAATAATTTTATTTAATTAAAATATACTCAATTGCGTCATTACCAGGTTGTTTAGTTAAGAGGTATAACACTAGATTCATACTCTATATTCCCGAGTTCGATTCTCGGAACAACCTAAAATAAAATATAAAAACATAAAAAAACAAAATTCATTTTAGAAGCGGAGCTGGTATTTAGAGGTATTTAGTGTAAAAGCGGAGCTGGTATTTAGAGGTATTTAGTGTAAAAGCGGAGCTGGTATTTAGAG
>VFQS010000417.1_pt1 | contig 49192 bp, 38 predicted proteins | sample 3512361 | NCBI WGS metagenome assembly VFQS01 (sample SAMN10412375, study PRJNA504923) | tailings metagenome | isolation source: Relicate 1 Philex TSF3 active mining | place: Philippines | reverse complement strand
GTGCACGTACCGGACACGGCGAATGTTGGCACCACACCCGACGACGATCCCGTCACCGTCGACACCGCTGTCGCTGCCGGCGTGTAGGTACCACCCGACACCGGAGACGTGGGCACCGTCGAGGTGAACGCCAACGTCTGACCCGCTTGCGTGATCGTGACCGTCTGCGTGGCCGATGTCGCGAGGTAGTAATTGGCGTCGGTCTGCTTGATCACCTGGACCTGACAAATAGAGCCGGCATCACCGAGGACGAGAGTGTTCCCGGCGGGGATCGAACAGGTTCCTTGAACGACTCCGTACGACACGGCTCCGGTTCCCGAACCTCCGGAGGACGCGAGGCTGATCGTCTGACCGAAGATGGCCGTCGAAGGTGACGTCATCGTCAGCACGTCCTGATTCGCCCGGTCGATCGTGAACGTGTACGACACACTGAGCGCCGGGAAGAAATTGTTGTTCCCCAACTGGGTGGCCGTGATCGTGCACGAACCCGCTCGCACGATGTTGATGCCCCCACCCGACACCGTGCAGATTGCCGTGTTCGACGAGTTCAACGTGACGACGAGACCCGACGTGGCGGTCGGAGCAACCGGAATCGCCGGATCGCCGTAGGTCGCCCCACTCGGTGCCGGGTTCGAGAACGAGATCGTCTGCGTGGCCTTGGTGATCGTCACCGCACCCGCCGTGTACTGGAAGTCGTAGTTCGCTGCCACCGCACCCGAGCACGACGTGGCCGGTGTGGTGACCGCACTCGACGTCGGTGTGTAGACCGTCGAACACGTCGGCGCCGTGGTCAACACCGACTGGTTCTCGCCGTTCACGAAACCGTTGTACGACGGAGTGATCGTCGGAACCGCGGCACCGTACGCGACCGACGGGGACGACGCCGTGATCGTGACCGTCGCTCGGGCCACCGTGACCGTGACCGACGTGGTCGTCGACGCCTGGCCGTAGGTACCGTCGGTCGCGATCGATGCCGAGATCTGACACGAACCCTGACCGGTGATCGTCACCACACCGGTGAGCTGTACGACCGTGCACGCCGTACCCGACACCGAATAGTTCAACGTTCCCGAACCAGCCGACGGCGTGGCTGTGACCGTAAAGGTCCCGTCACCATACGTCTTCGCATACGACGTGGTCGCGAACGCGAGAGTTCGCGTCGCCGTGCTGATGTCGGCGGTCAGACCGGACGGCTGCGACAGCGTGTAACTGCTCGACGCCTTGTTCCCCGACAGCGCGAAACCCGACACCGTGACCGGAATGTTCGTCGCGACTGCCGACGACGTGAACGACGCCGTCGCCCCCGACGAATCGATCGCCACGTTCACCGAGTTGTCCCACGACGCCACACCCACCAGGGCCGCTGACGACAGATCCAGAGTTGCCGACTGGCCACCGTCGTACTGCTTGTTGTTCACGACCACACCCGAAATCGTCAGGTTCTTCTTCGCGATACTCACCGTCGTCGCCGACGACGACTCGACGAGGTAGTCGTCGTCTTGTGCCTTGGTCGCCGTCACCGTGCACGAGCCTGCCGTGGTCGACGTCAACTCACCGTTCGTCTCGGTGCAGCCCGTGGCCGTTCCGTTCGACACCGCATACGTGACCGCCCCCGTGCCCGAACCGCCCGACGTGACCAGAGTGATCGCCGTCCCGTACGTCCCCGACGTCGACGTGAGAGTCAATGCCGATTGAGCGCCTCTTGCCACCGTCACCGTCTGAGTCACCGTTCCACCCGACACGTAGTTCGCCGTATCAGTCGGCGTGAACGTCGCAGTGATCGTTGCCGAACCCGCCCCGGCCACCGTGGCCGTCGTTCCGGTGATCGAGATCACCGACGTGTCCGAGGATGCATACGTGAACGATCCAGGGGTCGAGGGAGTCGGAGCGGAAATCGTGTACGGCGCATCACCGAACGTCTTCGACACGTCCGACCACGTGAACGTGGGGATCTGCTGCATCTGATATCGCACGATGACCGTGCCGTCGCCACCGTCACCACCGTAGGAAGGTGTGGCTGCGGCTGGGCCGTAGTTCGCGGATCCACCACCGCCACCACCAAGACCGTCGACTCCATCAGCTCCGTGGACGGCTCCCGAACTCGACACCACACGACCACCGGCACCGCCGCCACCCATGCCACCGACTCCTGGAGTGATCACAACGGAACTGACCCACGAGGGGCCAACTGTCCACTCGCCATGCGCAGAACCGCCTCCGCCACCGCCGTAGTGAACGGTTGCACCAGTGAGTGATGACACCTTGCCGGGACCGCCCGCACCCGACACCCACGGTGCAGCCGACGAGCCGGACAGACCATTGCCGCCCGCACCTGCGCCGCCACCCACCGGATGCGGTTGGCTGTCTTGAGGAGATGACCCACCGGCCAGCGTCGTTCCAGAACCTGTCCCGGACCCAGCGGACCATGAAGTGTTCGCGCCGCCACCACCCGTGGCAACGGACGAACCCGTGCCAGCGGATTGGCTGTTGACCGACGCGCCAACACCGCCACCCAACGCGATCACCGGTGAGGCAGAGCCGAAGCGTGACGACTGGCCGTTCGCTCCGTTGGTGAAGGTCGACGTAATGCTGGCTCCGACACCACCAGCACCGACCACGACGTCGATGCGCGATCCCGCCGACACGGACACGCCGTTCGTTTCGGTGACGCCACCGCCGCCGCCACCACCGCCGACCCAGGCGCCACCGCCGCCACCGCCACCGACGGCAAGTACATCGACCGACGTGACTGCAGAGGGCACCGTCCAGGTACAGGTTCCCGCGGTCTGGAACTCGACGACGGTGTAGGCACCCGAGGTGTAGGTGAATGGGTTGCACGACGAATCAGCCGGCGTGTAGCGAATGATCACGACGCCGGATCCGCCATCACCACCTCGTGAGGAAACACTGATCGACGGGTCTCCAGCACCCCATGGACCGCCCGAACCGCCACCGCCACCGCCGAGACCATCGGTGCCGTTCCCTCCCGTGCAGATAGCCCCGTTCGTTGTCGTTGCCGAACACGAGCTGCTCTGATAGCCGTTTCCGGCTCCGCCGCCGCCGTTCCCTCCTGCCCCCACCACGAGGGTGCCTGCGACTCCACCGTGAATACCCCCGCCGCCGCCACCGCCGTACACCACTGACGTACCGGTGATCGACGACGACTTTCCGGATCCACCCGCACCTGACGTGTTGCCGTCGATCCAATTGGCCCCGACTGAGCCCGCACCACCACCACCACCAGTTGCATAGTTGGTGAAGTTCGATGTCTGCCCGTTACCTCCGGCGAAACCCTGGGCGGGCGTCGTCGCCGGGTTGTTCCCCGACGCACCCGAGCCCGTACCGGCTCCGCCGCCGGAGCCCCCGGATGATGGTGCCTGCCACGTCCAACTGCCGCCATGACCACCGCCGGCTGCGGTCAGTGAGCCGAAAGACGACGACCCACCCGGGTTCGCCAAAGTGGCCGAGGCCACCGAAGCTGCGCCATCAGGAATGAAGAAGCCATTACCGCCATCGCCAACGGTCACGGAAACCGCACCAGACACAGCGATCGTGCCGTCGCGCACGCCGCCGCCGCCACCACCACCACCGACGTGTGCACCACCACCACCGCCACCACCCACGACGAGTGCCTGAACCGTGGTGACCCCGATCGGCGGAGTCCACGTGCACGATTCGACGGCCGTGAACTTCACGACGATGTCACCCGACCCGTCGGATGCCTCCGATGTCGCCGGATTGGTGCACGTCGTCGTTCCCGACGACGCAACGCTGTATCGCACCATGACGATGCCTGATCCTCCTGCAGCACCGGTCTGAGCGCCTCGACCTCCTCCACCTCCGCCGCCACCGGTGTTGGGAGTTCCCGCAGTCGGCAGCTGGAAATCGCCGATTCCACCCTTACCGGCATTCGTGCCGCCCGGACTCTGCCTCGAAGAGTCCTCGGTCAAGGTCCAGTCTCCAGCACCACCTCCCGAGCCGTAGACGGTCGATCCGAAGTTGGTGTACGCCAAACCTTGACCGCCGTGGCCCCCGGTCAGATTATTGACCGAGCCAGTTGCATTGGTTCCTCCAGAACCCGTGCCGGATCCTCCGCCACCGCCGCGTTGATAGAGGCTGGTGCCTCCAGTACAGCCAGCGCATCCAGTGCCTCCCGAAAAACCGGAAGGACTTCCGGAGTGGAACGCGCCGCCGCCACCACCACCACCGCGGCTATCGCCGGTCGCCGAGTTCACTCCTACGCGACCAATGCCACCTCCGCCGCCGCCACCGGTGGCCGACAACGAGCCCAGAACGCTGCTTCCACCACTGCCACCGTCTCTACCAGTTACCGGGAGGGGATTGCTCGTCAAATATTGGTTCGCAGCACCTGCTCCGCCGACACCCACTGTCACACTGACGCTGACACCCGGCGTCACCGCCAGCGACGGGCGATACAGCACGCCGCCGCCACCACCACCGCCGCCACCGTCGTAGCCGCCACCACCACCGCCACCGACGATCAGAGCCTGAACCGAGGTCACGCCTGTCGGTGGTGTCCACGTGCACGTCTCGACCGTCTTGAAGGCGATGATCACATCACCCGTACCATCCGTCGCCACTGACCGTTCCGGATTCGTGCACGTCGTCGTGAGACCGCCGCTTGGCAGAACGTAACTCACGATCACGACGCCCGAACCACCGTTGCCACTCACCGTCCAGGTCTGCGAGTCCGCGCCGCTACCTCCGCCACCTCCAGAGTTGACCGTGCCGGAAACACCGCTGAGACCACCCGTCCCGCCGCCACGTCCACCACCACCAGCACCGCCAGCGCCACCAGCGGTACTCGACGCCCAACCACCACCACCGCCGCCACCTGCGTAATTCTTCAGGCTTCCTTCGATCGAATATGACGGGCCATTGCCACCAGCACTGCCCGCTTGGGTCGACGACCTCGATCCCGCCCCACCTGCACCGGAGCCGGACACCGAGGCTCCTCCAGCACCACCGGAGTTGTAGGAAAAACCACCATTTCCGCCAGCGACCGTCATCGTCCCGAAACTCGATTGACCGCCTGCCCCGCCATTGGCTGCGTTCGACGACGATGCCCTACCTCCGTGGCCGACAACAACGGCGACTGCTCCCGAGACCGATACCGCCGCCGAGTAGCTGACCCCACCTCCGGAACCTCCGCCACCGCTGTTCCACGCTGCACCGCCCCCACCACCGACGACGAGAACCTCAGCTGACGTCACGCCTTGAGGCGCCGCCCAGCCACCCGCGGCGGTGATGTACGAACGCGGGAAGGTGACCACCGAACGACCAGACGCCAGCACATTGGTCGTCTTCACGTCGACGAACGAGGGTGAGCCCGAAGTTGTGAGATGAGTCGTCGACGCTGCACCTTGAACACGGTTGTAGATCGTCGTACCCGTGCCTTCGTTGAAGTCGTAGTACGCCCTCAGATTCGCGTCGGTCACGTCGGGACGAGCATGCATCCCGGCAGCGACTTGCGCCTGGGTGCGCGCCGACGACCAGATCTTCACCTCGTCGATGTGCCCGTTGAAGTACTCGGACAAACCGACATAAGCCCCAACACCGAGATCGAACGAGCTCTGGAACCAGGCCGAGTTTGCGAAGGTCTGTTGGAAAACTGATTGACCATCGAGGAAGAACGTTTGGACTCCCGCCGAGTCGCGAACGAGGGCGATGTGTTGCCATTGGTTCTGGCGGATGGAGGCACCCGTGCTGTAGTCCTGCCAAGCGGCACCGGACGCAGTCTTGAAACGGAAGCGCCACACTCCACTCAAGCAGTAGATCGAATACGCATCGTCCTTGATCAGCACGTTCTGCGCATTGGAGCACGCCGACTCCGGCTTGACCCAAGTTTCGATCGTGGCAGTCGTCGAAACCCCAGGCACCGACGACCTCGCCAACTGAGTCGACCCGTTGAAGTCCATCGAGTAGTCGATGTCCTGCACTTCGTAACGCAAGATCACGACACCGGAGCCGCCGTCTCCTCCGGACGTAGCCGATGTATAGGGAGTCGATGCCTGCCGTCCACCACCACCGCCACCGCCACCGGTGTTGGCCAAGCCGTCGAAACCCGCCAAGCGAGTCTGGTTGTCTCCAGTACCGCCTCCACCCAGACCGCCCGGACCACCTTGGGCGCTCGACACGGCACCACCGCCACCGCCACCAGCGAAATACACGCTTGCTCCCGACGCCTCACCGACACGTAGAGATCGCGCCGAGGAAACCGACATCAACGCCGACGCAGTACCGATTCCACCAGCGCCGGCAGGATAAGGAGACACACGAGTCGGCACGCCTCCGGCCGCGCCGGCGCCACCACCACCGCCACCGCAGAAGGTGTTTGCGGACGTCGTGCACGAAGAGTTTCCTTTCGCGCCTGCATTGCCCTGGCCTGCTGTCCCGGCTCCTCCCGTGTTGTCGACATCGACCGAGCTTCCACCTCCCGACCCACCAGCCAAACCGTTGTAGGTCGCATTGTCGTTCCCACCAGCGGCGCCACCGCCACCACCGAGCACTGACACAGTCGTCGCTGCAGCGAACGACGAACCTCCACCGTTCGCACCCCGCTGACCCGAGGCCGCTTGGGCACTGGTGCCTCCGGCGCCGCCAGTTCCCACGGTGATCGTCGCCGACGAGACCGCGCTGACCGACATCGAGCCACTCGTGAGACCGCCGGCTCCTCCGCCGCCGCCCACATCGGTACCGCCGCCGCCACCTCCGGCGACGACGAGGTAGTCGACATTCGTGACACCGGTCGGCACCGACCACGTGCACGTGCCCACGTCCTTGAACGCGAGGATCGTGTACGAACCTTCGGTCACGCGCTCTGGGGTGCACCGCACACTCGACGTTGCGTAACGAACCATGACGACGCCCGAACCACCATGACCACCGACGTAACCGTTTCCGGCTCCTCCACCGCCGCCGCCACCACGATTGGCAACGGCCGACGCACCCGCGGAGTTGTAGTTGCCACCCTGTCCGGCTGCGCTGTTTCCCGCAGCACCTCCGAGCGGTGTGGGGTTCCATCCCGCACCACCGCCACCACCACCGCCGTAGTCACCAGAAAAGGGGGTGCTCAGCGTGTAGCCCGCAGAACCGCTCCCACCGTTCGTGGCAAGCCCCACCGCCGATCCGCCCGATCCACCCGATCCCGAGGAACCCGAACCTCCCGCACCGCCTTGCATCGTTGCCGAGTTGTCCCACCCACGGGACTGACCTCGTGAACCACCGTTCGCCGTCAGGCTTCCGAACACCGATGACTGACCCGCTCCCACATTCGGATTCGCCGAGTAGAACGCGTCGATCGGTGCCTGATTCGTACTGTTCGCCCAACCGTAGGCGAATCCCCCTTGACCGACGGTCACAGTCCTCACCGTTCCAGAGCCATCGGTGATGTTGGACTGAACACGCCCTCCTCCTCCACCACCCGCCGCGGCGTTCCAGCCGCCCGCACCACCAGCACCCACCACGGCGACGTCGAGCGACGAAACACCCTGCGGAACGACCCAACCGCCCGCTGAGGTGAGGTACGAACGTGTGAACGTCACGAACGTGTCCGAGCCACTCGTCGACGTGGTCTTCACATCGACGAAATTCGGAGAGTTCACCGTGTTCACATGGGTCGTCGAGGCGGCGCCACTCGCGCGGTTGAAGACGGTCGTTCCGCTGCCTTCGTTGAAGTCGTAATAGGCAAAGAGGTTCGGAGTCGCTGCTCCGTTGGTGAGAATCGGACCGTAGGTTCTCATGTCGGTTCGGATCTCGGTTTCCGACCGCACCGACGTCCAGATCCTCACTTCATCGATCGCGCCATCGAGTGAATCCCAACCTGGATACGCACCGACGAGCAAAGCACCGGCATCCAAGTTCCCTGAGCGAGTCCCCGTCGAGACCAGTTGACCATCGACATAGGCGCGCATCTCGCCGTCGGATGCCCGGCGGGTCAGGGCCAGATGGACCCATGCACCGGTTCGGGTGATGGGAACGCTGAGGTCGGTCAGGCCGGAACTGGAATCGACTCGGAAGATCCACTGAGTCGTTCCATCGGCGTAGATCCCCGAGGGTCCGAGCGCGACGACTCCCTGCGCGCGGCTGGCGGTGAAGGATCTCGGTTTGACCCACGCCTCGAACGTGGCGTCACCGGTGACGGATGAAAAACCACTCGCAGCGGCAGACCCGTACGAATTCGTCCCGTTCGTGTAACCGTTACTCGTGCGACTGAATTCCATGGCGTAGTCGACTGCGCCTTGTCGCACCATGGCGATCTCGGCGAGGCTCAGGATGCCAGCACCACACGACTTCGTGGTGTCCGCATCACAGGTCACGCCACCGAACTGCTTCGCGAACTCCTCGCCGGTGAGTCGTTCCACGACTTCGGCGAGACTCAACGTCGGGTTCGCACCACGCAACACCGCCGCCGCGCCCGCGACATGCGCCGCCGCAATCGACGTTCCTTCATCGTTCCCGTACGACGCCGCACCCGGTGTGGTCACCCCCGCATTCGACGTGGTCAACACACCACCAGCAGTCGACCCACCCGGCGCCGACACGTCCACACCACTTCCCCAGTTCGAATACGGGGCCCGCAAACCGTCACGACCCGTGGCACCGACCGCGATCACGCCGTCACAGTTCGCCGGCGCGAAACCAGCAACGTTCGCGTTCGCGTTACCCGCCGCCGCAATCACGACCGCGCCACGTTCGATGGCCCCATCGATCGCGGTCTGCAATGCGATCGGACATCGAGTTTCCACCGCGAACGACAGGTTGATCACGTTCGACGGAGTCGTATTCGCCGGCACGCCGTCCACCACACCACCCGACGACCACGTGATCGCCGCCGCGATGTCACTCAACAAACCACCGCGCCACGACAAGGCTCGAACTGGCTGAATCTTCGCCCCGGGTGCCACACCGGCAATACCCTGTGCGTTGTTGGCCTGCGCTGCGATCACACCAGCGATCGCGGTTCCGTGCCACGACGAATCGCGAATCGGGGCCACTTGACGCCAATCACCCGGATCCGTCGGATCGGAGTCACGACCCAACTCTCCGAATCGCGCCGTGTCGACGTAGTCACCGTCGAATGCCACCGCCGCACCACTCATGTCACGCACCGCGGCCAACTGCTCCGGATTCGACACGAAGTCGTAACCGCTCACGACTTGTGAATCAAGGTCAGGATGCACGGTGATGCCGGTGTCGATCACCGCGACTACCGACCCTGCACCTGTGCCAGCCGCCCACGCTTCGGTCATCGACGAACTGCCGTCACCTACACCGACGCCGTAGGTGTCCCACAGGTTCCATTGCGATGACGACCACTCGGCATCGCTCGGCACCGACACGGGTTGTGCCGTATCGCCCGTTGCAGTGAACAAGAACTGATCCGGCTCGGCCCATTCGACGTCGGGAGCCGCGGCGATGTCGTCGGCGATGTCTTCGGCTTCGGCAATCGTCACCGCATCGTCGAGCTCGACCAGAACGACCTGATCGGCAACTTCGTCGACCACCGTCAACTCGGCCGCGATGCCGAGTGGGCCATCGACAACGACCGTGTCGCCCACCACAACTGGATCGGCGAACTTCACGATGATGCCAGCGACCTCGCCTTCGACTCCGGTCGTCGGCGTTGCTGACACCTCATCGCTGGCCGGACCCGCACCACGCGCTGAAACAGCGTGCACCGCGAAACGTGCTTCGACACCGTTCGGCAGACCTGTGATCTCCACCGAAGTCTGCGACACCGGCACCGACACCGCCCGCAGCTCGGACCGCACGTCGATCACGAACTCGGTCACTCCCGCAACATCGGCATTCGCCGGCGCGACCCACGACAACGACACGGCGTTCAGACCCGGAGTCGCGACAACGCCAGTCACCACACCCGGACACTGAACGTCTGATGGCTGGGCATCATCGACGACCGGAGGTTGCGTCGAGTACGAAACCGTCGGCTCGGCAACACTCGAATCAGGAACGATCGAGTCGGCGACGTCGACCTCCTCGACATCTTGGGCCGACACGGCGACCTCATCGAAGACAGTTGCTTCGCCGTCAACGGGGTCACTCGACACCTCGTCCGCATTCGGATCACACGACGACGGAAGGCCCGGAGTCACCACCGGAACCGCGAACACCGGCGACTCGACGAACACCGGAACGCCCAGACCCACGGCGACGAAAATGGCTGACCACCGACGGGTGCCAAGGCGGGTGAAAACGGGTACCACGACCCTTCAAGGATAGTTCCCAATAAGACTTTCGGTCTAGGGTGCGTCCACCCGACGAAAGGTCGACATGCGCCGTTTTTTCTTCGCTTTCTCGCTGATCGGAGTCACGCTCGGGGCATGTGGGGGACGCGACGAGAGCGCCCCGACACAGTCCACCGGCGCCGAGACCGCACCGAGCAGTCAGGTCGTCGACCGAACGAACCCTCCTGCACCGACTGAGGCCCCCACCGGGTCGGACGCTCCCGTCTCTCAGACTGATTGGCTCCGTGTCGACGCTCCGAGCGACTGCATGTGCGCCGACGGAAGCCCCTACGCCTACTTCGTCCGGAAGGCCGACCCGACCAAGGTGCTCTTCTACCTCGAAGGCGGAGGCGCCTGCTTCAGTGCCGAGATGTGCGCTCCGGGAAGTGACACCTACAAACAAGTCGTCGGCTTCGACGGCGGGTTCGGAGCGGCGCCGGGAATCTTCGACGCCACGAACGACGCGAATCCTTTTCGTGACCACTCGATCGTCTTCGTTCCCTACTGCACGGGTGACGTTCACGCAGGCAACCTCACCAAGGACTACGGAAACGGCGTCGTGATCGAACACAAAGGGTTCGTCAACGGCACGTCGGCCCTCGACGACATGGTCGCGCGATTCCCCGATGCGTCGACGATCGTCGTGGCCGGTTCGAGTGCCGGGGCGTTTCCCACCCCGATCTACGCCGGTCTCGCGGCCGATCGACTACCCAACGCCACGATCAAAGTGATCGCCGACAGCGGTGGCGCCATCCCCGATGCCATGAGTTTCGTCGTCGGCAACTGGGGAACACTCGAGTCACTACCGGATTGGCCCGAATTCGACGGCGTGACCCTCGATCAGTTCACACCCGCGTTCACTTTCATGAGTACTGCGAAACGTCATCCACGAATCGAGTTCCTGCGTCATGACTACGCCTATGACCTGGTGTTGTCGAGTTTCGCCGTGATGGCCGGGCTCACACCGGACGACCTGGTCGGTGTGATGAAGACGAGTGAAGCAGCAATCGAGCAATCCGGATCGGCCGTTGCCACATGGATCGGACCCGGTGACGCTCACACCATCCTCGCAAACGACGAGATGTACGTCGAAGAGATGAACGGAGTTCGATTCCTCGACTGGTTGGTGGCGTTCCTCGACGGCTCGCCACGGCCCGATCAGTACTGCACCGATTGCGCCGGCTGACGACACGACGAGGAGTTCCGTCACGATTCCCGCCTGTCGAGGCGATTGATCGCCGAGCCGCCGGATGCTGAGAGAGTGACCTCATCGGCTCGGCGTCGCGGGATTCGACTCTTCTTGATCCAGTTCAGGAGCCCGATCACTCTCGTTTTGGTGGGTGCCACCGTGTTGTCGATGCTCCTCGGCGACATGACCGACGGGATCATCATCTTGACGATCGTCATGGCGAGTGGCGTCCTCGGATTCGTTCAGGAACGTCGGGCCGGTCGGGCGGTCGAAGCCTTACTCGCTCGTGTCCGCATCCATGCCGACGTCGTGCGTGACGGCCGGGAGTACGAAATTCCGGTCGACGACGTGGTCGTGGATGATGTCGTCGTACTGAGAGCGGGAGACGTCGTGCCGGCGGATGCGACGATCATCGAGGCACATGATCTGCTCGTCGATGAGTCGATGCTCACGGGAGAACCGTTTCCGGTCGAGAAGCACGGCCCCGGGTCTGGCGTTCACTTCGGCACTCATGTCGCCAGCGGAACCGGTCGAGTTCTCGTCACGGCGACCGGCGCCGATACTCGCTTCGGTCGACTCGTCGCCGAACTCGAGTCCCGCGACATCACCACTCGTTTCGAACGAGGTCTGACCGCTTTCGGTTTCATGCTCGTGCGCGTGATGGCCGTGCTGGTGACGGCCATCTTCGTGATCAACGTGATTCTCGAACGGGCGATCGTCGAGTCGCTCTTGTTCTCTCTGGCTCTGGCGGTCGGGCTGACACCGCAGATGCTTCCCGCGATCGTCGCCGTGAGCCTGTCGACCGGAGCCCGGCACATGGCCGATGAACAAGTGATCGTCAAACGCCTCGATGCCATCGAGGACTTCGGCACGATGAGCGTTCTGTGCACCGACAAGACCGGCACGCTCACCATCGGGTCCGCTCTGCTCGAGGACGCTCTCGACTGTCGCGGCCATCAGGACAATGACGTCCTCGAACTGGCTCGACTCAACGCAGGTCTCCAGCGCGGCTTCAGCAATCCACTCGACCACGCGATCATCGGAGACTCGCCACCGCCCGACTCGACTCGACGCCTCGATGAGATCCCGTACGACTTCCGTCGACGACGGCTCTCGATCCTCGTCGACACACCAGTTCCGCTACTCGTGACCAAAGGAGCGACGAGAGAGGTCATCGAAATCTCGACATGTGCCCGGGTCGGCGATTCGGACGTCTTGATCGACTCGGTTCGTCACGACATCGACTCCCTCGTCGAGAGACTCGGCGAAGAGGGCTTTCGGGTCCTCGCCGTCGCCACACGCGAGCTGCCGGGTCGCTCGTCCGTTTCGATCGAAGATGAAACCGGTCTGACGCTTCGTGGCTTTCTCGTCTTCGCCGACCCGGTGAAACCTGGAGCTTCAGAGGCGATCGATGAGCTCTCCCGACTGGGTGTTGTGGTGAAGATGATCACTGGTGACAACCGGCATGCCGCGATCCACATCGGTCGAGAGGTCGGACTGCGAACCGACGTGATCCTCGTCGGATCCGACATCGAGAATTGGAGCGACGAACATCTCGAGCGACGTGTCAACGACGTGGATGTCTTCGCCGAGATCGATCCGATCCACAAAGAGCGACTCGTGCGGGCTCTGCGTGCTCGAGATGAAACCGTCGGCTACCTCGGCGACGGCATCAACGACAGCGCCGCCCTGCACGCCGCCGACGTGGGGATCTCGGTGGACACCGCCGTCGACGTCGCCAAGCAATCCGCAGCGATCGTTCTTCTCGACAAGAGTCTCGATGTCGTGGCGGACGGAGTGCGCCTGGGTCGACGCACCTTCGCCAACACCATGAAATACATGCGAGTGACGATCAGTGCCAACTTCGGCAACATGCTGTCGGTCGCCGCGGCGGCAGCATTCCTGCCGTTTCTTCCGATGCTCCCGCGCCAGATCTTGCTGCTCAACTTCTTGTCGGATGTGCCCGGAACCACGATCGCCCTCGACGCGGTCGATCCCGAACAGATCGACCGACCGCACGATTGGAACATTCGCGGAATTCGACGGTTCATGATCACATTCGGTCTGGTGAGTTACGTGTTCGACCTCACGACATTCGCGGTTCTTCGAGTCGTTTTCGAGTCCGATGCCGACCGCTTCCGCACCGCATGGTTCACCATGTCGGTCGCGACTGAACTGCTCGCTCTTCTGCTCCTGCGGACACGACGGCCGGCATGGAAGAGTCGGCCGGCCGCTGCGCTGGTGATTTCCAGTTCGCTGGTCGCCGTGGCGACGATCGCTCTTCCCTACTCGCCGATCGGGGATAGTGTGGCGCTCGTGCCCTTGCCGGTCCACACGTTGCTCTCCCTCGCCGGGTTGGTGACTCTGTACGGCGTTGCGAACGAAATCGTCAAGTGGCGGTCTCACACTCTCGACGATTGACAGCGAGGCTTCGATCCGCCACCTGTGCAACACGGCGACGTCGCCGGGTCGGGACCGGTCGGGAGGTCGAACGAGCACGATCATTTCTCAAGTCGCCATCGCTCTTTCGAGGTCATTCATGTTCCGCTTCATCTCCCGCCTCACGCTCATCGGTCTCGTGTTCTCCGGCGCAGTTTTCGTCATCGGTCACGATGATCACTCGGCGAGAGCGACGTCGACACAGACGTTCGTCTTCACGGGTGGACCGCAGTTGTACGTGGTGCCCGATGGGGTCACCACCATCAACGTCACCGTGAAAGGTGGTCGGGGTGGAACCCCCGCATCAGGTGGCACGGGCGGAGCTGGTGCCATGGTCACGGCGACGATTGCCGTGACGCCGGGGGAGACCCTGCAAGTGATGGTCGGAGGCGCCGGAGTGGCTGGCGGCGGCGGATACAACGGCGGAGCTCGTGGCGCCGGCGGTGGGGGTGGCGCATCCGACATCCGCCGTCCGGCGTTTTCGACGACGTCGTCGTGTGCCTTCACACTGTCGTGCGGAACAGCGGAACGTATCGTCGTCGCCGGAGGCGGCGGTGGTGGCGGATGGGCCACCTCGTTCGTGTCGACCGGAGCCCATGGTGGCGACGCCGGTCAGACATCCACCGCAGGAACGGCGATCAACGCGACGATCAACAACGTGTTGGGTGACGCCACCGCGGGTGGCGCCGGGTCGAGTGGCGGAGCCGGTGGCGCCGGCACACGTAGCGCCGGGGCCGGGGCCGGGGCCGGAGGAAGCGGCCACGGTGGCGAAGGTTCATGGATCGCTGGCGCAACCGGAGGTGGTGGTGGCGGCGGCTACGTCGGCGGTGGCGGTGGCGGAACGTCCTCTGATGGCAACAATCCCTACACACCCAACGGCACCGCAGGCGGTGGTGGAGGTAGTTCGTGGGCCGGTGGCACGGGCGTCTCCAACGCAGTGTTCACCGGCGGCAGCAACAACTCGGCCGGAGAAGTGATCATCGATCCCCCGAGTGCCATCACCGGCGCGACGTTCACCTTCACCGGTGGCACGCAGTTCTACACGGTGCCCGTCGGAATCAACGAGGTCTTCATGCGTCTGTACGGAGCGGGATCCGGTGCACCCGGAGACATCGTGTACGGAACCCTCGCCGCCACACCCGGAGAAGTTCTGCAGGTGATGATCGGTGGACGCGGATGGGGATCGACACCCGATCCGGGCTTCTCCGCGTGGCAGGGCGGCTTCAATGGTGGTGGAAGCGGTGCGTCCGGAACGTTCGAAGGCACCGGTGGTGGCGGCGGGGCAACCGATATTCGTCGCTGTGCCAACGCGAGCAATGCGAACCCGTGCGGTCTGGTCGATCGAGTTCTCGTCGCCGGAGGTGGTGGCGGGAGTGGTCACGGCGCGTGGGGGCTGGGCGGTGGAGCAGGTGGCGCGCTCGTGGACGGATCGGGCGGTGATGCATCGAACGGAGGACGTGGACTCGGAGCATCACTCAGCGCTGGCGGTCAGAACGTCACTCCGACTCTCACCGCGACCTTCGGAACCATTGGTCAGGGCGGGAACGCCATCGGCGCGATCGGCTCCGGCGGCGGCGGAGGAGGCGGTTACTACGGCGGCGGGGGCGGCGACGGAGCCGGGGGCGGTGGCGGTTCGTCATATTCCTCGAGTACCGGTCAGCCCGGTGCAGCGAGCAACCTCGCCACGGCGGCCGCCATCTCGACGGCGCGATTCCGACACACACAAGCCGTCGGCGGCAGTCACACCGATGGCATGGCCGTGATCACAGCGATGCCACAGGCGAGCACCGCCGCACCACGCAACGTCAGTGACTCCGGGGCTCTCGTGAGCGGAACACTCAACGCGCGACACCTGGCATCGACGCCCACGGTCTTTTACTCGACGATTCAGGCCACCGTGGAAGGAGGTGGTGGGTCGACGCAAAACCTCACCACCACCAATGGTCTCTCGATCGTGGCCGGCTCCAACACGTACGACGTCTCGACCCGCTTGACCGGACTCATGTCCGGCACGACGTACTACTACAAGTTGTGCGCTCGAAGCGTCGCCGGTGCCGGATGCGGTGTGGTCCGTACGTTCACCACACAGGCAGCTGGCTTCCCGTACTTCGTCGACGACACGCCGACGTCGTCGATTCCCACGACCGGCGCGTACTCGTACACGTTCACCGCGGCCGGAGCGCCGGCTCCGACGTTGTCGTTGCTGTCGGGTGCGCTACCGCCCGGCATGACCTTCGATCCGGTGACCGGTGTTCTCGCCGGAACTCCAACCACGGCAGGTACGTACAACTTCGTCCTGCGTGCTTCGAACACGGTCGGCGACGCCGACACCCCGATCTCGATCACCGTGACGGCTCCCGCTCCACCGCAACAGGTGGCCGCACCTCCCCCGTCGTCGTCGAGCACGACACGACCCCCGTCGACGAGCGTTCCCGCCCCCGTCCCCGACAACGCCGGATCGCTTCCGCGTCCGGCACCCGGAGCCGGTGCGGCCACCGAGAACGGCCGAGTCGTACCAGTCGTGGTGGTCGTGGAGAATCGCAGCGATCTCGTCATGCGCAGCGATGACTTCGAGCTGAGGCTGTCGGGTGAGTGCGAGAGCAGCTGCAACATCATCACCACAGCGAGTGGCCGCCAGGTGATCACACTCGAGGAGCGAGGGCTGGCCAACGTCTCGGGCAACGGTTTCGCACCCGGTACCGAAGTCGACGTCTGGATCTTCTCCGAGCCGCGTTACCTGGGTCGTCTGACCGTTGGCCCGAACGGTTCGTTCGCCGGTCAGTTGCCTCTCAGCGACGTGCCCTTCGGCGAACACACGCTGCAGGTGAACGGCACGAGCGCCGATGGTGTCGCACGCTCGGCGAACCTTGGGGTGATCGTCGAACAGATACCGATCACGCTGCCAGTGACCGGACGAGGAGCCGATACGTCGACGTGGGCGCTGCTCGTCGTCGCCGCGGGTCTGATCGCACTCGTGTCACGACGACGACTCACGCCGACTTCCTGAGGAGGGTCGCGATCTCTCGGGGAGACCCCTGAATCTGGTGCCGGATCTTGACCTATGCGGTGGAAATTCCTCACCAGAACAACAGCGAGGGCCAGCCTTGCGGCTGGCCCTCGACTCGAGTGGTGGCGGGGAGGGGATTTGAACCCCTGACCTTCGGGTTATGAGCCGACAGCGTCACGTGTGGTCTGATCGGCGGCCGGGTGCGTTGGTGCAGCTAGATCGCCGTTTCACCGCTGCGCGAATTCCGTCTCGTCTGCGCTCGTGGGCACCTGTTGGCGCAGGTGGTGTTCGCGTTGTGTTCGCGCATGCGATGCCACGGCCGCTCGGTGGGCATCGAGGCTGAGCTCATTGACTCCGAGGCGCGCCGGCGTGCCAGGGTCCACGATGTTGGCTCCGAGCCGTTCGCTACCTCGGGTCCATGGGCAAGCGAACTGCTGGGCGTGCATCGTCGATGATCCCCGCATCGGTTGCGATGTTCGCGCACGCAGTGTGGACAGCCGGATAGGGGTTCAGTGCGACGTCTCCCAATCGTGTCTCGAAGTGCAGGTGATCGCCTTTGGCGTTTCCGGTGCTGCCGACGAAGCCGATGATGTCGCCGGCTCGCACGGTGCGGCTGGCCCCGTGGAAGGCGTCGAGGTGTGCGTAGTAGAAGCGTTGGCCGTTGGCGGCGACGAGCCAGATGGCGTTGCCGCCGAGGTTGCTCCGCTTGAACTCTGCCTCGCCATCCACGACAGCTGCGACCGGTGTGCCGCGGGCGGCAACCAAGTCGACACCCTCGTGGCGACGTCCTCCGGAGCGGGGATCGCCCCAGCTGTCGACGTAGTCGCTGGCGCCGATGACCGGGCATGCGGACAGCTCGACGGCTGCCATCGGCTCGGAGGACGCTGAGTGGGCGAGCGTGAGCGTCGGAGTGGCCGCGACGCTGCCAATGGCGGCGGCGGACGCGATGAACCAAGGGGCCAGGAAACGCATTCCGCAGTATTACGGTTGAATGACGAAAAACCAACGAATTGATGACGATAAGTGTGGGCTCCGTTCATCTTGTGCGCCATCTACTCCGATTCCGGCCCCGCGACAGGCGGCGACGATCACTCGATTACTACACTTTGTAAGAGATGGACGAGATGCGGGGCGGTCGTGGTGTTGGGAAAGGGCCCGTTGTCGAGGGTGGGCTGACCCGTCGCCGGTTGTTGGTGGTGTCGGTGGCTGCGGTGATCCCTGGTGTCGCTTACGCGATTTCCCGCCCGGGTGCAGGTGACGACGCTGACTCCGCGCCGGCACCAGTCGCAGCCGCGCCGGCACCGACCGCTCCAGTCACCACGGCGGCGTCATCGGCACTGGCATCGGCGGCGTCACCCGTGGAGTTCGACCATCCGGTCGGAACCGGTTCGACGGGCGACAAGGTCCGGGCACTGCAGTCGAGGTTGCGCGAGCTGGCGTTCGATCCCGGTCCGGTCGATGGGGTGTTCGGGCCGGCGACGGAGCGTGCGGTGTGGGCGTTCGAGAAGTTCATCGAGGACGTCGGCGTCGACGGCGTGACAGGGACGGTCGATCCCGACCGGTGGGATCGCATGAACGAGCCGATCAGCATCCGGCCCCGCCGCCAGAACATCGGCACTCATGTCGAGGTGCTGCTCCCCAAGCAGGTAGCGGTCGTCTACCGCAACGATCTCGCCCTATTGGTGACACACGTGTCCTCAGGGACAGGTGAGGAGTGGTGCGCAACGGTGTTGGTCGACGAGGACGACGGTACGCAGAGCGAGCAGGCGATCTGCGGCGTGGCGACGACACCGGGCGGGGTGTTCCACGTCGAGCGTCGGATCGAGGGCTGGCGGAACTCCAAGCTCGGGCGGTTGTACAACCCGCTGTACTTCAACTACGGGATCGCGATCCACGGGGCGTCGAACGTCCCGTCCGTGCCGGCGTCGCGCGGGTGTGTCCGGGTGCCGATGCACATCGCCGAGTACCTGCCGGATCTGATCGCCGACGGTGACCTGGTGTACGTGTTCGACGGCGTCGAACAGCCCGAGAGCTATGGGGCACAGCTGCCGGTGTTCGACTATCCCGACCCACGCGCCACGACCACCAGCACGACCCCGACCACCACGTCGACGAGCACCACGTCGACGGCACAGAGGTCCGCACCGTCGACCGTCACCACGACGCCACACACCCATCCATCGTCGACGGCGCCCCCGTCGCCGGAGGCGACCCTTTCCCCGTCGGGCGCACGGTCCGGGTGAGTTTCACCGACTGGAGCGGGACGTTGGCGTTCGGTCCCTGGTGGCTGCTGTATTGCGGTCCAATCGGGCCGACCGCGCGCCACGCCCATCACGCGTTCCAGATCGTGGTCCATGGCGGAACGCCTTGCATCGTCGACACGTCAGGGGAGTCGATCCACGGTCCCGTCGCAGTGATCGACCCGGACCGCGCTCACGCCGTGCATGCACGTCGAGATCATGCGCTGGTGGTGTTCGTCGAGCCGGAGTCCGACGTTGGGGCGATGCTCCGTGCACGACGAGCCACGGCGCCACTTGGTGTCGGCCATCCGGTGAGTGAGGTGATCGGTGCGCTCGCTCCGGACAACTGGTCGCGCGCTGATGAGGCCGTGCGCCGCGTGCTCGGCGCTGCGGGTGTCGTCGAGCAGCCACGACCGGTGCGGTGGTGGCGGCATCCTGCGGTCGACGAAGCGCTGATGAGGATCCCAGACGCGCTCGATGACGGCCCGCTGGACGTGACGGAGCTGGCCGACACGATCGGGATCTCGGTCAGCCGGTTGACGCACGTGTTCTCCGACGAGATCGGCATCCCGTTGCGGTCCTACGCGCGTTGGCTACGGCTGGTGCGGGCCACCGAGCGACTCGCCGACGGCGACTCGATCACCGCAGCAGCGCACGCCGCCGGCTTCGCCGACGGACCCCATTTCACGCGTGCCTTCAAAACGATGTTCGGGCTCGCCCCTTCGGAGGTCATGTCGACAGGAACGTGGCTGCGCTAGGTCGACCGAATCGTTCAAGCCCGGCGACGAGCAATGCGTCCAGGATGCCGGCATGCAGCCCCTGACACCCAGGATCGACCGTGCACTCGCCGTTCTCTACGCGCCGCTCGTGGTGGTACTCGCAGCGGCGTCGGTGGTGTGGGCGGCCACGCGGCGCCCCTGGTTGATCCCAGCAATCGTGATCGCAGTGGTGGCCCTCACCTTCGTTGCGGAACGTCGAATCCCTGTCATCCCCGCCTGGAGCAATGGCGACGGCGTTGGCGTGGACTCGATTCACGCTGTCGTCAACGAATCAATCACGGCATTTGGTGTATTGACGGTTCCTGTGCTGTCAGCGGCGCTCCCAGGCTTGGACGTTTGGCCCGCGGAAGCGCCGTTGGCGGTGCGTGTCGTTGTCGCGGTCGTCGTCCTCGATGCCGGGGTGACGTTGACACACTGGTGGAGTCACCGGTCGCCGGCGCTGTGGCGGTTCCATGCCGTTCACCACGGACCAGGTCGGCTGTACGGGCTGAACGGGTTGATGAAGCACCCGATCCACCTCGTTGCGGAGACCGTTGCGGGGATGACGCCGCTGATCCTGCTCGGTGTCGACGAGTCGACGGCGGCGGCCGTGGCCGGGCTGGTGGCCGTGCAACTCGTGGTGCAGCACGCCAACGTGGACCATCGGGTTGGTGTGGTTGGTCGATGGATGGCCTGGAACGGCGGGCACCGGCTCCACCATGTCGCTGACGCCGTCGACGGCAACGTCAACTTCGGGTTATTCACCCTGATCTGGGATCGGCTGCTCGGCACCTACCGGCCACCGACCGGCACCGAGGTTCCACTGCAGGTGGGACTCGCCGACAGCACGTCGCTTCCGACGCGGTACCTCGCTCAGCTGACGATGCCCTGGCGATCGTGATCGGGTCCGGTGGGCGGACTCGGCGTGGTCGTCGCCCACGAGTCGGTTCCGCCCTTCAGTTCGATGATGTCGGTGTAGCCCAGGTCGACGAGCTGGTCGGCGGCGCGATCTGACATCGCCCCACTGCGGCAGTAGATGGCGAGCGTGCGAGTGCGGTCGGCTGGGAGTTGGTCGACGTCGATGGCGTCGAAGGGCATCGACAGGTCCGTGCCGGGTAGAGCTGGCTCTGCGGCGGGGCGGTGAACGTCGATCGATGTCACGTCGGGGTCGTCCAACAACGCGGAGAACTCGGTCGGGCCGACGAGTCGGTGCATGCTGTGGCCCATCGCTGCGTGGCTGCCAGCACTGTGGTCCATGCCGGGCATGCCCATCGCAAAGTAGACGACGAGCGCAGCGAGTGCAACCACGCCGACGACGAGTGGGGTGGCGCTGCGGGCGGATGGCTGTTCCGTTGCGGGCATGGTCAGTTGGAGTACGCGAGGGTGGTCGCCATGCCGGCTTCGAGGTGGTAGGCGTTGTGGCAGTGGAACATCCACTCGCCAGGGTTGTCGGCCTGGAACACGAGCGACGTGCTGGCGCCCGGGAGCAGGTTGACGGTGTCCTTGCGGGCGCCGCCGGGCGGTCGACCGATCTGCGGGGTGTGTCCGTGGAGGTGGACGGGGTGCCACATGCGGGTGTCGTTGGTGATGTCCAACGAGTACCAGGCGCCGGATTCCAGGCTGATGGGGTCGTGTCGACCGTACGGTCTACCGTTGATGCCCCAGTCAGTCATCATCATCCCGCCCGTCAGCGCAACCGGGATCGCGATGAGGTCGGCTGGCGGTTCGAGTCGCACTCGCTCGTGGGCGGCGAGGTCGGCGTAACGCAGCCAAGTTCCGTCGAGTTCGGCGGCGTCGAACCGGACCCCTGATCCGGGGTTGATGCCACGGGTGCGAAGCACAGCGCCCGCCCGGTCGTCCTTGCCTTCGGCGATGGCAACGATCGGCCATGAGCCCGACGCGACGGTGAAGGTGACGTCGTATCGTTCGCCCATCCCGATGAGGAACGCGTCAACGTCGACGGGCTGCACCGCGAAGCCGTCGGTGTGGGTGACCGTGAGTCGGTGTCCGCCGACGGCAACACGGTACGCGGTGTCGGCCGACGCGTTGATGACCCGCAGCCGCACCCGATCACCGGCGCGCGGTGCGGGCTCGAGCGTTGCCGGATCGGTCAAGGGTCGCCCGTTGATGAGGTGGTACTCGTGTCGGGCGTCGCCGGCGTCACCGCCGAGCAGCGGTGAGCTGGCCATGCCCATCGACGAGTGATCCATCCCGCCGGACATGTCGCCCATCTCCATGCCGGCCGCCCGGATCCGCTCATACTCCGCTTCGGGTGTGGTTCCGGTGCCGTCGAGCCAGTCGTCGAGCACGACGACGTAGTCGACGTCGGCGGCAACGTGGTCGTCGGGGTCGTCGACGATCAACGGTGCGTACAACCCGCGCTCGAGCTGCAGACCGTGATGCGGATGGAACCAGTAGGTGCCCGAATGTGGCACCTCGAACCGGTACGTGAACGACTCGCCCGATTCGATGTCGGCCTGTGTGACACCAGGGACGCCGTCCATGGCGTTGACGATCGCTAGGCCGTGCCAATGCACCGATGTCGCCACAGGGAGCTGGTTGTCGAGAGTCACCTCCACCACGTCACCGACCGTCGCCCGCAGCGCACGGCCCGGCAGCACCCCGTCGTAGCCCCAAGTGGACACCTCGCGACCAGCCAGCTGCCACGTCATCGGGGCCGCCACGTAGTTCGCCGTGACCGACGCAGCGCCAGCCGGCGGCACCGAGGGCGCAGCTGGAGCGACCCCCGCTGTCGGGCCTCCCGAGCCACGCGGGCAACCGGTCATCACCCCCAACCCGGCGAGGGTCCCGACGGTCAAGAAGCGACGGCGACTCCACATGACTACTACATTACGTAGTAGTCACTCGGGTTGCAACGCTCAGTGAGGGCAGAGTGCGGCGACGATCCGTTCGATGTGGTGGAGCTGGTAGGCGCTGAACGCTGCCGTCACGGCGAGGCTGGCCCATAAGGCGACGATGTGGGCGCGGCGTGGGGTGGGCACGGGCGGTTCGAGCAGTGCGCCCATGCGGGCCGCGACGCCGAGCCCGGCGAACCCGGCGACGGTGGCGGGGCTGCTGTGCAGGGCGACTTTGCCGAGGGTGACGGCGACGAGCTCACGGTCGCCGCAGACTCGAGCGGCGGCTTCGTCGGCCCAGCGTTCGATGGAGTAGTTGACGCGGCGGGCGAGGGCGCGCAGCGGCGGCAGTGCGGCGGCGGCGAGTTCTGCGGTGAGCAGGTAGCGGTCGTGGCGGTATCGGGCGTGGGCTTGTTCGTGGGCGATGACGACTTGTTGTTCGTCGGGGTCGAGGAGTTCGACGAGGGCGGTGGAGATGACGATCTGGCCGGCACGGCCGGGCAGGGTGACCGCGTAGGGCTTGTGGCTGTGGGCGACGTGGATAGCGCTGGCGTGGTGGACGCGCAGTTGGCGGTGCTGGCGCAGCAATCTCGCGACCCGGACGATCCCGGTGGCGGTGAGGGCGAGGGCGGGCAGCCCGAGCCATGCGGGCACCGCTTGGTGGAGACCGATGACCTGGGCGCACCATTGGAACCCGATTCCGATGATCGGGACGTGCGCCAAGAAAGCGAGGGCCACGACGAGCAGGGTCGGCAGCGCGGCGATGACGACGATCACCAGCGCGATCGACACGAACCGCGCCGCGAGGCGAGGGGGCAGTCGGCGGTGCGCGGAGGTCGCCACCGCGGCAACGGCGATTGACACCAGCAGTGGCGCCATGAGGGCGGCGATCATGTTCGCTTCCCGGTGCGGCCAGTGCCGTCGAGCATCGATTTGACGGCTTTGAGTTCTCGGGCGGAGAGCGTGTCGATGAACTTGGCGAGCACCTGGGTGCGGTCCGACGATGAGTCGAGTAGTTCGCCGATGCGGCGCACGGCGAGCTCGGATTCGTCGATGGCGGCCTGGTAGGCGAAGGCCCGGCCGGCGGGGGTGCGGGTGACGAGCCCTTTCGCCTGGAGGCGGGTGAGGATCGTGGCGATGCTGGTGTAGGCGTAGCCGGCGTCGAGGCGTTCGTTGATCTCAGCGGGCAGTAAGGGCCCGTCGGCGGCCCACAGCACGTCGAGCACGTCGTGTTCCAACGCACCGTCGGGTCTGCGTGTCATCGATCCTCCTGTCGAACGAGTCAGCGGCGACGCCCGCTGACACCAACCCGTGAATATACTCTTACATGGTGTAGTTGCCCGGGTGGGCGCTGCCGCCCGCCCCGAAGCCTATGCCGACCTCCCGCCACTCTCGCCTCGTCCTGTTCGCCCTCACTTGCCTGGCGACGATCACCGCTGCCCTCGCTGTCGGGGTGTCGCCAGCGTCGGCACACAACACGCTGCTGTCGAGCGATCCCGCCGACGGCGCCGTCCTCGATGTCGCCCCCTCACAGGTCGTGTGGTCGTTCGACAACACGGTGCCGTTGGAGTCGATGACCGTCACCCTCATCGATGCCACCGGCGCGCGCAGCGAGCTGACCGGTTCCACGCACGGCCCGGCCGGTGACACCCAGGTCGTCACACCGCTTCCGGCGCTGTCGGGTGGGGTGTCGCTGCGGTGGCGTCTCGTCGGCCCCGACGGGCACCCGATCACGGGCCGCATCGACTTCACCGTCACTGCCGCGCCACCAACCACCGTCCCGGGGGCCGTCACACCAGGCGATGTCGCTGATGTCCCGCCGACCACGATCGCCGGCGAGAGCGCCGCCGTCACCGACGACGGCGACGGCGAGTACTCGACACCGTCATGGCTCCGGTGGACCCTGCGCTACGGTTCGTACCTGGCGGTCATGGCGATCGTCGGGATCCTGCTCACGAGCGCGACGGTGTGGCCCGCCGCCGGCACCCACCCATTGCTGCGACGCATCCTCAGTCGGGCCCTGTTCGCGACCGCACTGTTGGCGTTCGCGCAGTTGATGGTGGTCGCCTCCGACATTGCCGCCGCACCACCCTGGTCGGCGTTCGGTGATGTCGACCCGGCATTGGCGACCACCGCCGGCATGGCCTTCGCGATCCGGATCGTGCTAGCGCTCGCGATGTGGATCGTGCTCTTCGGATACGACGACATCCACCCCGACGTGTACTGGTCGGCGATCTCGATTCCTGCCCTCGGTCTGCTCGGGACGTGGGCGTTCGCCGGGCATTCGAGCTCGATGCGTTGGCCGACTGTCGGTGTGGTCACCGACGTCGGCCACCACGCCGCGGCAGCGGTGTGGATCGCGGGGCTGGCGATCGTCGGCTGGCTCGTCATCCCCAACCGGTCCCACGACGAGGTCGTCGCCGTCGTCCGCCGATTCTCCACTGTCGCCGCCGCCAGCGTCGCCGTCCTCGTTGCCACTGGGATCGCCCAAAGCGTCCGCCTCGTCGGCAGCCCCGCCGACCTCCTCGCCGCCGACCACGGCCGCTACCTAGCGGTCAAGCTGGCGATCCTCGCCGGCATGCTCGGCCTCGCCAACGTCAACCGCCGCCGCGTCGAGCGCCAACTCGACGACCCCGACACCCTCCACCACCATGTCGGCCCCTTGCGCCAGGCGATGCTCGCCGAGTTCGCCATCGGCCTCGTGATCATCGGCGTCACCGCCGCCATGGTCGTATCCCCACCAGCGACCAGCGACACCGCTGCACCGACCGACCAACCACCGGTATACTACACGACGTAGTAGTCAGCTTCCCTCGAAAGGACCCCCATGTCGAAGCGTCGCCTCCTGGTCGCACCCATTGCCGCCACCCTCGCCCTCACTCTCGCCGCCTGCGGCTCCGACGACGACGCGTCGTCGGTCGACACCACCCCGGCGGCAGCCACCGATCCGGCCGGTGAGCAAGGGGAGGTCGTGTTGAACGACGCCGACGTCGAGTTCGCCCAAGGGATGATCGCCCACCACGAGCAGGCCATCGAGATGTCCGAGATCGCGCTCGACCCGAACCGTTCCGCCGGGGCGGAGGTGATTGACCTCGCCACCCGCATCCAAGCCGCGCAGGAACCCGAGATCGAGCAGATGACCGCGTGGCTCACCGCTGCCGGCGAGCCGCTCACGATGGACATGTCCGAAGGACATGACATGTCCGACATGGATGGCATGATGACCGCCGAGCAGATGGACGCTCTCGCCGCCGCTACCGGCGCGGACTTCGATCAGATGTGGCTGGAGATGATGATCGCCCACCATGAAGGCGCGATCAGTCAGTCCGAGACGGTCAAGGCCAACGGCTCGAACCCTGACGTACTTGCCCTCGCCGACCAGATCATCACCGCCCAGCAGGCCGAGATCGCCGAGATGCAAACGCTCCTAGGGAGCTGAGCACAACGACGGGCGATGGGCTGACAAGGCTGCCGTCGCACTTCATCTGGTAGCAGCAAGAGACGGGCGCCGCACATGCGGCGCCCGTCTCTGCTTCTACCGACAGGAGATCCCATTGACCCGCTCACGTGCCATGCTCGACACCGCCCCCAGCGAGATCGGCTTCACACCGGAAACGCTCGCAGCGTGTATCGACGCTTGTTTCGAGTGCGCCCAGACATGCGTTGCCTGCGCCGACGCCTGCCTCGCCGAACCCGCCGTGGACACGCTCCGACGCTGCATCTCCCGTGACCTCAACTGCGCCGACATCTGCAACGCCACCGGCCGGATCCTCAGCCGCCAGACGAACTACGACGCCGCGATGACCCGCGTCGCGCTCGAGGCCTGCGCCGAGGCATGCCGGCTGTGCGTCGAAGAATGTGAACACCACGGCGACCACATGACCCTCTGTGCGATCTGCGCACAAGCGTGCCGGACCTGCGAACAGGCATGCCGAACGCGGCTCGACAGCATGACACCGACCGACTGACACGACAGCGGCCAGAGGAACCGTCTGGTGCAAAATACCCCATGGGGGTATAGGCTACTGGTCAATCAGGAGGTCCGATGACTACACATCAGCACCACGCCGCCGGTCACCCCACGCCGCCGGCCGCTCAGCACGACGACGCCGCTGCGCACCATGGCGAACATGGCGGCCACGACAAGCACGCCGGGCACGATCCGGAGATGTTCCGTCGCCGGTTCTGGGCCAGCCTGGCCTTGACGGTCCCGTTGGTGGTGACGAGCCACATGGTGATGGACTGGTTCGGTTACGAGCTCGACTTGCCGTTGATGGAGTGGTACGGGCCGGTGCTCGGCTCGATCGTGTTCTGGTGGGGTGGCTGGCCGTTCCTCGCTGGCGGCGTCGCTGAGATCCGCGATCGACGCCCGGGGATGATGCTGCTGATCTCGATGGCGATCGTCGTCGCCTACACCACATCGATGGCGACCAGCCTCGATGTGCTCGACCTCGAGTTCTGGTGGGAGCTCGCCGCGCTCGTGACGATCATGCTGCTCGGCCATTGGCAGGAGATGAAGGCGATCGGCCAAGCCCGTAACGCGCTCGACGCCCTCGCAGCGCTGCTCCCCGACGACGCCGAAGTCGTCGATGGCGACCAGGTCCTCACCGTGCCGGTCGGCCAGCTGGAGCTCGGTGACGTCGTGCTGGTGCGCCCCGGTGCCCGGGTACCCGCTGACGGGACGATCGTCGCCGGCGCCGCCGAGCTCGACGAGTCGATGATCACGGGGGAGTCCAAACCCGTTGCCCGCACGATCGGTGACCGTGTCGTCGCCGGCACGGTGTCGACCGACAGCTCGCTGCGCGTGAGGGTCGACGCAGTCGGCGACGACACCACGCTCGCGGGCATTCAACGTCTCGTCGCTGACGCGCAGGCCAGCCAGAGCCGAGCCCAAGTGCTCGCCGACCGGTTCGCCGCGCTGCTGTTCTACGTCGCCGTCGCCGCAGGTGTCGTCACCTTCGTCGTCTGGTGGGCGATCGGCGACCTCGACGCGGCGATCACCAACACCGTCACCGTCCTCGTCATCGCCTGCCCGCACGCCTTGGGGCTCGCCATCCCGCTCGTGATCGCCCTCTCGACGGCGGTATCGGCTCGCGCCGGCATCCTCGTCAAGGACCGTCTCGCGTTGGAACGGATGCGTTCGATCGACACGGTCCTGTTCGACAAGACAGGCACCCTCACCAAAGGCGCCCACATCGTGCGCGATGTCGCCGGGACGAACGATGTCGACGAGGCGATGGTCTTGCGGTACGCGGCAGCGGTCGAATCTGACAGCGAACATCCCCTTGCACGCGCCATCGTCACCGCCGCAGCCGGTCAGGACCTTCCGACCGCCACGGGGTTCCGGGCGATTACCGGACGCGGTGTCTCGGCCGATATCGACGGCACCGCCTACACCGTTGGCGGGCCGGCCCTGCTTCGCCAGCGCAACCTCCATGTACCCGATGAACTTGCCCCCCAGGTCCGCGACTGGGAACCGCGCGGCGCTGCCGTGCTCTACCTCGCCGCCGACGACCAGATCATCGGAGCACTCGCTCTCGAGGACGAGATCCGGCCCGAAGCCCGCGACGCTGTCGCCGAACTTCGCTCGCTCGGCGTGGACGTGGCGATGATCACCGGCGACGCCCGACAGGTCGCCAACGCCGTTGGACGCGACCTCGGCATCGACGACGTCTTCGCCGAAGTCCTCCCCGAGGACAAGGACCAAGCCGTTGTCGAGCTGCAACGCCGCGGCACCACCGTCGCCATGGTGGGCGACGGCGTCAACGACGCGCCCGCCCTCGCACGAGCCGACGTCGGCCTCGCCATCGGCGCCGGCACCGACGTCGCCATCGAATCCGCCGGTGTCGTCCTCGCTTCCAGCGACCCACGAAGCGTCGCCGCCGTCATCCGCCTGTCACGGGCAAGCTACCGCAAGATGATCCAGAACCTGGCCTGGGCTGCCGGCTACAACATCGTCGCCATCCCCCTCGCCGCCGGCGTACTCGCGTGGGCCGGCCTCACCCTCTCACCGGCGATCGGCGCCATTCTGATGAGCGTCTCCACCATCATCGTCGCCCTCAACGCCCAAACCCTCCGGCGAGTGAAGCTCACACACGACGGTCCCTGAACGAGCACACGGCACCGAAGAGGTGGGTTGGATACCCGGGTAGGGTATATTACTGTGCACGTACTGTCGTGAAGTACATGACCGACGAGCAACCAGGAGGAACGATCATGTCGAGCATCGAGTACACGGTGAAGGGGATGACCTGCGGCCACTGCGCCGCAGCGGTCACCGAAGAGGTGAGCAAGATCGCCGGCGTCCGCGACGTGACCGTCGAGGTCGCCGCCGGCCGAATGGTCGTCGACGCCGACGCCACGGTGACCTACGAACTGATCCGACAAGCGGTCGAGGAAGCCGGCTACGAGTTCGTGGGTCGCTGACCCCGAACATTCGCCCGGACTCGAGAACCGATACACGAAACGAGGATGCAATGGCCGGCTACACCCACAGCAAAGACGAACACCAAAAGCGCCTGCGCCGCATCGAGGGACAGATCCGCGGGCTGCAACGCATGATCGACGAGGACAAGTACTGCATCGACATCTTGACCCAGGTGTCGTCAGTGACGAGAGCGTTGCAATCGTTTTCCCTGGTACTCCTCGACGAACACTTGGCCGGTTGTGTCGTGGAAGCCGCAGCGCAGGGCGGCCCCGAGGCCGACGCCAAGGTCCGCGAGGCCTCCGAAGCGATCGCCCGTCTCGTGCGCTCCTGAAACGCCCGACGAGCCCCACCCAAAGGTCCACTCATCATGCGCACCCCTGTGAAGCTCGCTGCATTCACCGCCACCGTGCTGGTCGTGTTCGGCGCCGCGTTCGGAGTCGGCGCTGTCGTCGGCAGCCCGATCGCCCCGGCCAACCCCACCGACCACGGCACCACCGTCGACGACCACTCCGACAAGGGGCACACCCCATGATCACCCATCGACACATACCGCAACAACCATCGCATGGGAGCCACCAATGACGATCGAACCCGGCTCGACCCTGCTTCCGATCGAACCAGACGGACGGACAAGCGAACTGGAGTTGCTGATCGGCGGGATGACCTGCGCGAGTTGTGCGAGTCGCATCGAGAAGCGACTGAACAAGCTCGACGGTGTGCACGCCACGGTCAACTACGCAACCGAGAAGGCAAAGGTCACCTTCGACAACGATCAGCTCGGCGCCGACGACTTCATCGCAGCCGTCGAGGCCGCCGGCTACGCCGCCACACTCCCGGCGCCGCGCCACGCCGGCAGCGACAACGGTCCGGACATCTCCGAGGACGATCCGACCGCGGAGCTCCGGCACCGGGTGGTGATCAGCGCGCTGTTGAGCGGTCCCATCATCGCCATGGCAATGCTCCCAGCACTCCAGTTCACCTACTGGCAGTGGTTGAGCTTTGCGTTGGCCGGGCCGGTGCTGTTCTGGGCCGGGGCGCCGTTCCACCGTGCTGCGTGGGCGAACCTCAAGCACGGCGCCGCGACGATGGACACCCTGATCTCGATGGGAACGCTCGCCGCCTACGCCTGGTCGACCTATGCGTTGTTCCTCGGCACCGCAGGCCAGCCGGGCATGACCCACCCGTTCGAGCTGACCGTGTCACGGATGAAAGGGACCGCGAACATCTATCTCGAGGTGGCCGCCGGGGTGATCACCTTCATCCTCCTCGGTCGCTACTTCGAAGCTCGATCCAAACGGCGCGCCGGCGCCGCCCTCCGTGCGCTGCTCGAGCTGGGAGCCAAGGACGTCACCGTTCTTCGCGATGGCCGCGAGTCACGGATCCCGATCGAACAGCTCGCAGTCGGCGACGTGTTCGTCGTGCGTCCCGGCGAGAAGATCGCCACCGACGGCACCGTCACCGACGGCACCACTGCGGTCGACATGAGCATGCTCACCGGCGAGTCCGTCCCGGTCGAGGTCGGCCCCGGCGACCGGGTGGTCGGCGCAACCGTAAACGCCGGCGGCCGGCTGCATGTGCGGGCCACCCGCATCGGTGCCGACACCCAACTCGCCCAAATGGCCAAGCTCGTCGAGGACGCCCAAAACGGCAAAGCCCAGATCCAACGCCTCGCCGACAGGATCTCGGGCGTGTTCGTGCCCGTCGTCGTCGTCATCGCCGCCGCCACCCTCGGCTTCTGGCTCGGCACCGGTGAACCGGCCAGCATCGCGTTCACCGCAGCGGTCGCGGTGCTGATCATCGCCTGCCCGTGCGCGCTCGGCCTCGCCACCCCAACCGCGCTGCTCGTCGGCACCGGACGAGGTGCGCAGCTCGGCATCCTCATCAAGGGCCCCGAAGTCCTCGAAAGCACCCGGCGGATCGACACCATCGTGCTCGACAAGACCGGCACCGTCACGACCGGCAAGATGGCGCTCCTCGACGTCGTCACCGCCGACGGTGTCGACCGAGCCGAGCTGCTGCGCCTCGCCGGAGCACTCGAACACGCGTCGGAACACCCGATCGCTCAAGCCATCGCCGCCGGCGCCATCGACGAGATCGGTGACCTGCCCGACGTCGAGGATTTCCGCATCCTCGAAGGTCTCGGTGTGCAGGGCATCGTCGCCGGCCACGCCGTGCTCGTCGGCCGTACCCGGCTCCTCCAAGACTGGTCGCAGCACCTGTCGGCCGAACTCGAGCAAGCCAAGCTCGACGCCGAACGGCACGGCCGCACGGCCGTCGTGGTGGGCTGGGACGCCAGCGCGCGAGGCGTGCTCGTCGTTGCCGACGCCGTGAAACCGACCAGCGCCGAAGCGATCAGTCAACTCCGCCGGCTCGGCCTCACGCCCATCCTGCTCACCGGTGACAACACCGCCGTCGCCCACGCCGTCGCTTCCGAGGTCGGCATCGACGAAGTCATCGCCGAAGTCCTGCCCGCCGAGAAAGTCGACGTCGTCAAGCGCCTGCAAGCAGACGGACGGGCTGTAGCGATGGTCGGAGACGGCGTCAACGACGCCGCCGCCCTCGCCCAGGCCGACCTCGGGCTCAGCATGGGCACGGGCACCGACGTCGCCATCGAAGCGAGTGATCTCACCCTCGTCAGCGGCGACCTCCGAGCCGCAGCCGACGCCATCCGGCTGTCACGTCGCACGCTGCGCATCATCAAGCAGAACCTCGTCTGGGCGTTCGGCTACAACACCGCAGCGCTCCCACTCGCTGCCGCCGGGCTGTTGAACCCGATGATCGCCGGCGCCGCCATGGCCTTCTCATCCGTGTCCGTCGTGGCAAACAGCCTCCGCCTCCGACAGTTCCAGTCGATCAACCCCCGTCGACGAACCGGCGAGGTCAACCGCACCGGCTCCGAGTGCTCGCCCAGCGCACATCGGCTGACCGAACGCCCACGGTTGAACGCACGCAGGCACTCTGCCTGACCTTCGGGTTGCGTCCCGAAGGTCAATCGTGTTCGCGTTCTGTTCGCGCTCCGCGCTCCGAACAACGTCAGAGGCCCTGCCCGGCGATCCGGAAAGGGCCTCTGAACTGGTTCTTTTCTTGGTGGCGGGGGCAGGATTTGAACCTGCGACCTTCGGGTTATGAGCCGACAGCCTCACGTGCGGCCTGGTCGGCGTCCGGGTGCGTTGGTGCTGGTAGTCCGCCGATTCGACGCTCTGCTCGAGGCGCCTCGTTTGCGCCGGTGTGCGACCGTGCGCACCAGTCGTGTTCGCGTTCTGTTCGCGTGTAGTGAGAGGCGGACCGATGCAACCACCAGATGGAGACGCTCCCGGGCTACGCCCCGAGGGTACGGGTCAGACCCTTCCTCTCGACTCTGTCCGGATCATGCGCACTCGGTGACGCCGATTTCGGTAGCGAGGCGGTTGGCTTCGGCCGAGATCGGGTTCTCGCCGGTCGGGTCGAAGAAGGCGGTTCCCTGCGAGCGTGCCGCCTCGACGCCGGATCGTCCGGCGCTCAGCCACTCGTCGACGGTGGCGGCGAGTTCCGCCGGTGGCGCGAGTGCGTCGATCGCTTCGATCTGCGCGTTCACGTTGGCGAGCACCTGGTCGAGCACCTCGAGCAGTTGCTCGTCGGTCGGCGGGGTCCCGGAGCCGAACGTCTCGGCGGCCAGTGCTTCGATCTCGGCATTGCCCGCAGCACAGATCGTGTTGGCCTGCGCCACGAACGCCTCCTCGGTGAGCACAGCCGGGCTGTCCTCGGCCCGAGGAGTGACCGACGTGCTCGCAGCGCCAGTGGTGTCCGTGGCGTCGGAGCAGCCGGCACCGATCATGAGCGCAGCGATCACCAGTGGTGCGAGTCGGCGGCTCATCGGGCGGCCTCAGGCGCCGGGTGGTCGGCGTGGCGGCGACGTGAGAGCCAGTTCGTCATGAACACGGCGACCGCGAGCGCTGCGTAGTTGACCGCGAAGTAGGCGATCGTGCCGACGAGTTCGTCGGACACGTCACCGTCATCGGCGCGCAGAACGTCGTGGGTCTGGAAGGGGAAGATGACCGCCCAGACGACAACGAGGACGGCGAGCGCCAGACGTCGGCTGGGGGCGAGGAATCCGAGCAGTGGAGTGAGGATGAGCAGGGCGATGATCGCCATGACGGGTCCTTTCGTCGTAGGTGTTCGTGGTCACCCCCAGCCAACGCCACGTGGTCGTCATCTGTCATGAGTCCGGGTTCAGGTCATGGGCGTGAGATCCTCACGGCCACGACGTGAACGGTCCCTCGGGACATCTCCTTTCGTATCCGTCAGAATCTGCGGGATCGACGCTCGTCCACGCATCCTCCGGGTCTCGCTCGTCACGGTGACCGCAGCCGCCACGGCCGCCACCATGGTCCTGGCTGTGATCGCTGCGGATGCCGGTTCCGCTGGAGAGGTCGGAGAGTGGATCACCATCGCGTTCGTGCCCGGGTTCGTGCTCTCGGGCTGGTGGCTCACCCGACGCCGCCCCGACGTCGCGGTCGGCTGGTTGTTCCTTGCCGCGGCACTCGGTGTGGCGATCGCGGCGACCGGGGCAGCGTGGGCGAGCGCCGCGGTCGGTCGGGGCTGGCCGGGGGTCGACTGGGGGTTGTGGACATTCTCGTGGACGTGGCACATCCGAGAGGTCGCACTGGGCCTTGCGTTCCTGCTGTTCCCCGACGGTCGAATCATCAGCCGACTACATCGGAGGCTCGTCGCCTTCGTCGCTGGTGTTGCCGGGCTGACGATCGTCGCGCGGGCACTGGCGCCGGGCACGATCATGACGGTCCCGTCAAAGCCGGATGGCGCGATCCCTGGTGTCGTGAACCCGATCGGCGTCGACGCGTTCGAGTGGGTCGTCGATGCGCTCGCAGGGCCGCTCGGCTTCATCGGCCTCCTCGCCCTTCTCACGCCGTTGCTGTGGACAGCGACACGTTGGCGGCCGAGCTCGGGTGAGGTGCGCCGCCAGTACCGGTGGGTGACGCTGATCCAGCTGTCGATGCTGCCGATCCCTGTCGTCGTCGCCACTGCTCCCGTCGGAGTGGGTGCCGCGCTCGCAATCGTCTACACACTGGTTGCGCAGGCGATGATCGTGATCGCGATCCTGCAGTGGCGCGCCTACGACGTCGACGTCGTGATCCGTCGAGCGCTCCTCGCGACGCTCACCCTGGTGGCTGGCCTTGCGATCTACGCAGCGATCGTCGCCGTGGTGTCACTCGTGATCGGATCGAGTGGCACGATCGCGTCGACGCTCGGCGCCGCAGTCGCGATCGCCACCCTCGGCCCGGTGTCGACCCTAATCCGACGCGGCGTGAACCGTGCCTTCTACGGTCGCCGTGACGACCCCCACCTCGTCGTCACTGCAACCGCCAGCCGACTGAGCGCATCAGCCGACCCGTCGGCCGGGATCGAAGCGGTCGCCGCGACCCTTGCCGAACAGCTCCGCCTCCCCGCGGTCGAGATCCTCGACACCACCGGCCGCACCATCGCCGCAACCGAAGGGCCCGGCAACCCCGATACCCACGTCGATCTCCCCGTCGACCATCACGGCCAACGACTCGGGACACTGCGCGTGACCCTGCGACGCGGCACCGACGAGCTCACCGACGCCGAAACGCGACTGCTCACCGACGTGACCCACCAGGTCGGCTCCGCTCTCGCCGCCATCGCCCTCATCGACGACCTCGAACAGGCACGCAACGAGGCGATCAGCGCACGCGACGACGAACGCCGCCGCATCCAACGCGACCTCCACGACGGCCTCGGATCCGCCATCACCGCCGTCACCCTCAAACTCGACGCCGCCAACAACCACCTCGCCCACGGCGACATCACGGCCAGCCAGGACCTCGTCCTCAACGCTCGACGAGACCTCCAGCGAACCCTGGCCGACGTCCGACGCCTCATCTACTCCCTCGACGACCAGACTGCTCCGTGCACGCTGGCCGAAGCGATCAACGCCGACGCCTCCCGACTACTTCATCCCGCAGGCGTCCAACTCGATGTCGACCTCGCCGCCGTTCCGACGCTGAGCCGACCCGCCGCCGAGCAGGTGCGCTGGATCATCCTCGAAGCCGTCACCAACATCGCCCGCCATGCCCGAGCGACCCGATGCACCATCATCGGCACCGTGAACGACCACGCCATCCGGATCGAGGTGACCGACGACGGCCGCGGGATCAACGGCACACCACCGGCACTCGGCCGAGCCACGATGGCGAACCGCGCCGCCCAGATCGGCGCAGCCGTCGAACACCAGAACATCGAACCCTCGGGAACAGGTGTCACGATCACCGTCCCCCTGCCGGAGTCACGATGAACGCGCCGACGATCAAGGTGATGGTCGTCGACGACCATGCACTCATCCGCGAAGGCGCCCGTGCACTGATCAGTACGCTGCCCGACCTCGAACACGTCGGCGATGCGTCGACCGGCGCAGAGGCCATCGCCCTTGCCGCGACCGTCACCCCCGACGTGATCCTCATGGACCTCGGCCTGCCCGACATCGACGGCGCCACCGCAACCAAGACCATCACCACCACCAACCCGCACATAGCGGTCCTCGTCGTCTCGATGCTCGACGACGACGCCAACGTCTTCGCCGCCATGCAAGCCGGCGCCCGCGGCTACATCCTCAAAGGAGCCGAACCTGGCGAGCTCCACCACGCCATCCGCTCAGTCGCCAACGGCGACGCCATCTTCGGCGGCGGCGTCGCCGAGCGAGTACTGCGACTCCTCACCAGTGAGGCACCGAGACGTGCCGATATCCCGTTCCCCGAGCTGACCGAACGAGAACGCGAGGTTCTCACCCACCTCGCCAGCGGCGCCACCAACCCGCAGATCGCGAAGGCGTTGCACCTGAGCCCGCGCACCGTGGCCAACCACGTCTCCAACATCCTCAACAAGCTCCACGCCACCGACCGCACCGACGCCGCCCTCCGCGCCCGCGACGCCGGTCTCGGCCGCCGTACCACTGATTCCGCGTAGCGGTACGCATCGACGAGGAGTGTCCTCGGTGAGGAGATCCAGCCGTCGCGCCTCCGCTGCAGACTGACCTTCGGGGCGCATCCCGAAGGTCAAGGTTGTTCGCGTTCCGTTCGCGTCGAACGCCTCGGACAACGCCAGAGGCCCTTCCCGGATTCTCGGAAAGGGCCTCTGACCTGGTACTTGCCTTGGTGGCGGGGGCAGGATTTGAACCTGCGACCTTCGGGTTATGAGTGCACCGACGCCCGTGGGACCTCGTGGGCGCTCATCGGTGTTCGCCCTGATCATCCGCCGTTTCGCGACGGGTGCGCCACCGCGTCGTATGCGCTGGTGGGATCCCGTTGGTGCTGGTCGTGTTGTACGACTGTTGTACGAGACAGCTTCCGAGCGAGGCGGGGGTTCGTGTGCGTTGGTAGCTGCGAGTCGTGCTGACGAGCTGCTGACAGGGCGCGCGCTCCGCGACTTTGCCCTACTGCGGACGAGACTGGTGCAATCCGAACGTCGCCACCGTCGGAGATGAGATTGACGAAGTCGGGGCAGGCTGCTCTGACTGTCGGCGCGCGTCGAGCCTCGGTCGTGGTGGCGGTCACTGGTTGGCGATCTCGATCGCGAGCAGGACGACCGAGAGGGCGATGAGCGCAAGCACTGCGGCGGTGAGGACCTGCTGGGTGCGAGGCGGTCCTTTCCGCGGTGCGGTCGGCGGTAGAACCGTCGGTGTTGGGTCGACTGAACGTGGGTCTGGCTGTCGATCAGCCGTCGCCGGCTCGGCCTCGTGGGTCTCGCCCGTCTCGGTTGGGTCCTCCGACGTGGTGTGTGAGGGCTCCACTGCGCCATCAGGTTCATCCGTGGATATCGATGACTCGGGCGGCTCGTTCACGTCTCTACGGGTGACTGGTCGACGGCTGTGAGTTCCATCGGGTCGGCATGTCGGGTGGTCGGAACTGCGTGCGGCGTTCGGATCACCTGTGGGTCGTGCTGCGGAAGCTCGTGACAGTGACTGTGACGCTCCTCGTTCTCGCTGCGTGCGGCGGAAGTGATTCGCCGGACTCGACGGCTACGCCGGTCGGTGCAGCCGGGGAGCGGATCGCCCGCGAGGCGGGTTGTGCGAGCTGTCATGGAGGGTCGTTCCAAGGCGGTGTGGGGCCGGGCTGGGTGGGGCTTGCGGGCTCGGAGGTGGAGCTGAGCGACGGCACAACGATGGTTGCCGACGAGGCGTACCTGTTCGAGTCGATCCGTGATCCGGCGGCACGAATCGTGGCCGGCTTCAGCGTGCAGATGCCGCGCAATGCGCTGACCGACGACGAGATCGACGAGATCGTCGCGTTCATCGGGTCGTTGGCCGACGAGTGACGGGCGGCCAGCAGGTGTGGCCTCGCCATCTCGTGATGCTCAGGTGAGCGCAGCGAGTTGCTCTCTGAGTTCGCTCTCGTCGACGATCACGTCGAGCCGTTCGACGACGGTCCCTGATGCGTCGGTGAGGAAGATCACGGGTTCGAACGAGAGCCCGGCGGCGGCGACTGCTGGTGCAGCTTGGGTGGCGGTGTTGTCGGTGTACACCTCTGCATGGATGAACTGCAGATCCGGGTAGTCGTCGACGACGCCGATCATCACGTCGAGCACGGGGCCGCAGATTCCGGTCTGGCAGAACGCCGGGGTACCGACGAGGTAGACGACAGGTTTGCCGGCTGCGAGGGCCTCGCTGAGGGTGATGTCGTGGAACGGGCAGGCCGGCTCGCGGGTGCACACGGGATCGACACCGCCGGGCGCGCCAACGGTCGGCGTGTCGAACGGCGGCAGTGGGTCGCCCGGCCCGGGGAACGGCAGGCTCCCTTGGGAGACGACGGTGAAGGATGCCTCGGCCGTCGCGGCCCCGTCGCTGACGCGCAGAGTGTGGGCACCTTCTTGGGGGACGTCGACGCGGAACTCGTAATAGGAGCGTGGGAGGTTGACGTCGCGGCGGACACCGGTGGTGGTCGAGATCTCGGCGCCGGTGGGGTCGAGCAGCGATGCCGATACTTGCGAGGGACCTTCGGGTCGCAGGGTGCCGTCGGCGTCGGCGAGGCCGAACACCAGTCGACGTCCCGTGCCGACGGTGACGCTCGGTTCGGCGAAGAACCGCACCAACGCCATGCTGTCCGCAGCACCGGCGGTCGCGGCCGCAGTGCTGGCGGGGGAACTCGAGGGCGCGTCCGATCCGCAGGCGGCGACGATGACAGCGCCTGCTGTCCCTACGAGCAGCACGCGTCGGCTGACGACGGGAGTTGGGGCGACATGGTCGTGTTCATGCATATACGTGCGGGTGACCTCGGGCGGCTGGCGAGTTCCCCGGGCTGTCCTGGGTTGTTCAGTCGGCCGTCGTGTAGCGAGTGAGGACGTCGTCGATGTCCGCCGGCAGCGGGGCGGTTTCGGTGAGCCGCATCGTGGTCCGGCCGGTGTTGCCAGACGGATACTTGCCGACGAGCGATCCCGGGCCCGCGACGGCGAGTCGGATGATCTGCCCGGCGATCTCGTGTCGATCTCGCCGGGCCACAGCGCAGCGGAGCATGGCGAGGTGGACGCGGGTGTGGGGCCATGCCCAGGGTTGGGAGAGCAGGTGTGCTCGTTCCAGTGACGGCCATGGGTCGTCGCTGGCCCGGGCGGCGGTCAGCTCGGCATCGAGCAGGGTCGCGATGTCGGCGGGGATCCGCCAGCGGGAGTGGTCAGGCATGCGCGTGCTCCTGGGAAGCGGGGTTCGATGGGCTGGCCGGGCCGGGCCGGTTGAAGCTGTGGGTGGAGCGGGCTCGGAGTCCGTTGGCGATGACGATGATTTCGGCACCTTCGTGGATGGCGACGACGATGCCGAGGCCGAGCAGTCCGGCGGCGGCAGTGGGGATCAGCACGGCGATGAGCATTCCGGACAGCACGAGGTTCTGGATCATGATCGTGCGTGTCCGGCGGGCGTGGTCGATGAGGTCGGGGAGATGGGTGAGGCTGTCGCCCATGACAGCGATGTCGGCTGCCTCGACGGCGACGTCGCTTCCGGCGGCCCCCATCGCGATGCCGACGTCGGCGGTGGCGAGCGCGGGGGCGTCGTTGATGCCGTCGCCGACCATCGCCACCTTGCCGTGGGTGCGGAGCCGTTCGATGGCGCTGCGCTTGTCGTCGGGAAGCAGTTCGCTGCGGAGGTCCTCGATGCCGGCTGCCCATCCGATCGCGGTGGCGGTGCGGTGTTGGTCGCCGGTGAGCATGGCGATGTGCAGCCGATGGTCTCGACGCAGCCGCGCGACCACGTCGGCCGTCTCCGGCCGGAGTTCGTCGCGTAGGGCGATCGCACCGATCGTGGCGCCGTGGTGTTCGACGAGCACGACGGTCGCGCCGGCGGCCTGGAGTCGTTCGACGTCCGCTGTGAGGGTGGCGGGATCGATGTATCCGGGCTTTCCGACACGGACGTTGGTGTTGCCGACGCGGCCGGTGATCCCAGAACCGACGTCGGTCGCGACGTCGTCAGCGTCACGGGTGGCTGGTGCTGCGGCGACGATCGCGGAAGCCAGCGGATGGTCGCTGAACCGTTCGAGCGACGCCGCGAACCTGAGGACATCGTCGGCGGTGCTGCCTGCGGCGGCGACGGTGTCGACCACTTGGGGTTGGTTGCGGGTGAGGGTGCCGGTCTTGTCGAAGGCGACGGCTCGCACGGTGGCGAGCGCTTCGATCGCAGCGCCGCCTTTGATCACGAAGCCGGCTCGGCTGGCGGCACCGACCGACGCGAACACGGTGACCGGTACGGCGATCGCGAACGCGCACGGTGACGCGGCGACGAGCACGACGAGCGCTCGGTCGATCCACACGTGTGCGTCGCCTACGGCGACGCCGATCACGGCGATGGCGGCTGCGACAACGAGGATCGTCGGGACGAGCGGGCGGGCGATGCGGTCGGCGAGGCGTTGGGCGTGGCCTTTGCGGTTCTGGGCCTCTTCGACGGCGTGCACGATGCGGGCGAGGGTGCTGTCGCTGGTGGCGACGGTCGCTTCGACGTCGAGGGTGCCGGTGGTGTTGATGCTTCCGGCGAGCACCCGGTCGCCGGGGGCGGCGTCGACCGGGATCGATTCGCCGGTCACCGCTGACACGTCGAGCACCGAACGGCCGGTCCGCACGATGCCGTCGGTCGGCATCCTGGCGCCGGCGCGCAACACGATCAGTTCTCCCACTGCGAGGTCGTCGGTCTCGATCTCGACGAGGTCGTCGCCGCGCCGAACGATGGTGGTCGGTGGGACGAGTGACAGCAATGCCCGTAGGCCCCGACGGGCGCGAGCGACTGCCCAGTCCTCGAGGGCTTCTGACACCGAGAACAGGAAGCACAATGCTGCCGCTTCGGCGAGCTCACCCAACAGCAGAGCCCCGATCGCCGCGATCGTCATCAACAGGCCCACCCCGAGCCGGCCTCGACGAAGCCCGAGCAACGCGCCCGGCGCGAACGTCGATCCACCGGCCACGACCGCGGCGACGAACGCCCCTGCTGCCAGCACCTCGACGCCGGCGGTCTCCGCGACGACACCGATCACCCATGACCCGGCCGCGACACCGGCGGCGACGGTACGCCACTCGGCTTCGGACTCCTCGCCACCGGCGGCGTCGACGTCGTCGGGTGCGCAGCAGGCGTCGCCCATCAGAGACCGATCCTTCCGACCCGAGGCACGAAACGTCCGACATGTTGCGCGTACGTCGACCAGCCGGGCATCGCGTCACGGAGATACGGCTCCTCGACACGGCGGACCTGGACGTGAACGGCGACGACGAGCATCACGACCGACACTGCCGTGAGCACCGTCGGAGCAAGGAGGGTCAGCCCGACGGCCGTCGTCACCATCCCGGTGAAGATCGGATTGCGTACCCAGCCGAACAGTCCGCTCGTGACGAGTCCGGTCCGCTCGGTCGGGTCGACCCCGATCCGCCACGACGCCCCCATCGCCGACTCCGCCGCAAGGGTGAGTGCACATCCGGCCGCGAACAGGGCCAGGCCGGCGACGAACGCCCCGGGGCCGGCGAGCGGTTCCCACAACTCGATCACCGAGAGCGCGGCGAGCGTCACCCCGATCGTGCCGGCCACGATCGCTGCGGCGAACAGCGCACCGCTGACCCGGGCGACCCGGTCGTGGCGCTGCCAACGGAACCCTGAGTCGCCGGTGCGTCGACGATGCACCATCGTTCGCCATCCGAACGCCGCGATCAGGTACGCGAGCTGCAACACCAGTGCAAGGAGCGCCCGGATGTTCACCACCCGATCTCCTCACAGGAGTGGTCACCGGCGGTCTCGACCTGCAACGTGGCGTGCTCGAGATGGAACTGTTCGGCGAGCACGGTGCGGGCCTGTTGCAGCACGTGTTGGGAGTCGACGCCTGCAGCGATCCCGAGGTGCGCGGTGAGGACGTCCATGTCGCTGGTCAACGTCCACACGTGCAGGTCGTGAACGTCAGCCACCCCGTCGATCCCGGTGAGGGCAGTGGTGACTGCGTGCAGGTCGACACCCGCGGGGGCGGCCTGCACCAGGATCCGTACTGCGTCACGGCCGAGCCGCCAGGCCCGGGGCAGGATGAACAGGCCGATCCCGGCGCCGATGACCGGGTCGACCCAGCCCCACCCGGTCATCCACATCAACCCGGCAGCGATGATCACACCGATCGAGCCGAGCGTGTCGGCGACCACCTCGAAGTAGGCGCCACGCACGTTGAGGCTCTCGGTCGCGCCTTGACGCAGCAGCATGAACGCAACCAGGTTCACCGCGAGACCGATCAGACCGACGATCAGCACCGGGACCGACGCCACCTCCGGCGGGTCGTCGAGGCGCCGTGCCGCTTCGACCAGGACGTAGCCGGCCACCCCGAACAGCAGCACGGCGTTGGCGAGCGCAGCCAGGATCTCCAGCCGGTAGAGACCGAACGTACGGTGCTGGGCGTGGGTCGCCCGGTTGGCGGCGGTGATCGCCGCCAATGCCATCCCCAACCCGAGCGCGTCGGTCGCCATGTGCCCGGAATCGGACAGCAACGCCAACGAGTTCGCCGCCAACCCGACCACGACCTGGACCACCAGAAATCCGGCGATCAGCGCGAACGACCACCACAGCCGGCCGGCGTGACGGGCACCGGCACGCATGTCCACGTGCGAGTGATCGTGACCCATCACGAACCACCTTTGCGGTGACGAAGATGCTCGCGGCCGATGTCGAGCAGCATCCGGACGTGTCCGTCGTCGAGGCTGTAGTACATCATCTTTCCCGACCGGCGAGCCCGCACCACCCCTGCGCCCCGCAACCAGCGCAACGCATGCGACACCGTCGACTCCGGCACATCGACCGTCGCCGCCAAGTCGCACACACACAGCTCCCCGGCCTCGAGCACGGTGTACAGGATCCGCGCCCGAGTCGCATCGCCGAGCACCTTGAACCACTCCGCCAACCGGTCCGTCTCGTCGACCGACGGCAGCCGCTCCCGTGTCGCAGCCACCTTCTCGGGGTCGACGACCCGAACATCACACGCCTCCAACGACGCCAGGGTCGCGACCCGGGTGCTCCGCCTTCCACTCATCTGCATGACTGTACAGATGACGTGATAATGAGGCAAGAGGTTTTGGCGTGTGTGGCGCTGGAGGCGGTGGTCCGGTGCGTCGTGGTCATCGCATGACCATGAGGAGGCCAGTGGCGTTGAAGCCGATGTGGATCGCGATCGGCAGCCCGAGTCGGCCGGCTGCGGCGGCGGAGACACCCAGCACCACGGCGAAGACGGCGAGTCCCGGATACTCGATCGGCCGGAAGTGGATGAGCGTGAACAGCGCAGCGGTGACGGCGACCGCTACCGGCGTGCTCAACCGTGACGACAGCGCCCGTTGGATCAGACCGCGGTAGACGAGCTCTTCCACGATCGGCGCCCCGATCACGACGACCAGGATCAACAGCAACGTCGAGGCGCCACTCGCCCTGTTGGCGAGGTCCGAGGCGTTCTGTTGCACCTGATCCTCGGCGAACCTCTCGGGCCAGATCGCCTCGAGTGGCAGATACACGAGCGGGATGATCACGAGTTGGCACAGCACACCGATGCCGACGCCGAACACGTCCGCGCCGCGGAGCTGGAGTCCGTAGTCGGAGACGAATCGGCCGCAACCGAACCGGCGCGACGTGAACGCCATCGCGGACAGCAAGCACACCCAGACGACCATCGTCGATGCCAGCACCAATGGGAGTGGAGCCTCGGAGGGGCGGCTGTAGCCGCTGGCTGCGAGGAGTGCGGTTGCCACCATCTGGCCCGCGATCCACGCGAGCGCCCATGTGATCAGCGCAACGGTCGGTGTGATCGACCGATCGCTGGGCCGCATCAACGTCGGATCGACGGACCCGCGGCGCGTGATGTTCACGGCGTCACGCCAGCAGGCGCTGAACAGTACGAGGGCACACTCGACCGGTTGCGCGGCGGCCTCGCGGAGTTCCGCGCCAACGGTGCGGGAACTCGACGGACGAACCAGGTCACCCGTGGGGCATGCACCGTCGTCAGCTGCGCCGATCATGCTGACGCGCACGTCCGGCGGTGGGCACCGTCGGAGCATCGGGACGGCCGTACTCGCCGTGACGTTGCTGCCGTCATGTGCCGCGGACGTGAGCGACGGCCCGGACCTGCTGCGTCGTGCGGCAGCGAACGGGACGGCGAGCGCGTGGTCATTCGTCGACCGGCCCGACGCCGAACAGCTCCTCGAATGCGTCGCCGGTCTCGAGGCGGTGGCCGTGACCGTCGATCTTCGAGGGGCGACGCGGATGAGCATCGGGCGAGAAGAGGGTGCCGATGTCGCGCTGTGGTTCGAGGAGGCCTCCTACGTGCGCGGCGCCGACCTGGGCACGCCCGACACACCGTGGGTTCGCGTCGACCGCGAAGACTCCGAGACGGTCAGGCAGGTCGAGTCGGCTCTCGGTCTCTCGCTGTCGTCGTGGGTCTTGGCCGAGCAACCCCCACCGTCACCACGAGCGATCGTCGACTCCGCGCTCGAGTTCGCAGACCAGGTCGAGGTGCTTCGAACCTCCGAGTCCGAGGAGGCGACGACGGTCCGGGTCACCATCGACGAGGGCCGGGTCGCAGCACTCGCCGACACGCCAGCCGCCGGCTACCCGATGCTGACCTTCACCGTCGACGACGAAGCGCTCACCGCAGTCGCTGCGCATTCGGCTGAAGACCCGGACTCGTTCGGGTTCCGGTGGGAGTACGAGCTCACCGCTCCAGTCGTGGACGACGTGCCCACCGACTGGGCCGAGGCCTCGACGGTCCCCATCACCGCACCCGACCAACAAGGGAGAACATGTGAGATCGGGCCATGACACCCGCGACCGTTCCACACCGCCGCCTCGATACGGTACGACACGGATGAAGCCGTTCCGAGTTGCGTACGTTGCGCCGTTGGCGATGCTCGCTGCTCTGGCAGCGGGGTGTGCCGACGGGGGCGATACCGCCAACGAGCCAAGATCCACGCAATCTGGCGTGGCCGCCGACCTGGTCGAACTCGACGGGGTGCGTTTCGACGTTCGCCGGGACCCTGGTTGAGGCTGCTGCACCTCGTGGGTCGTGTACCTACGCACGCATGGCGCCATGGTCGACATGACCGATGATCCCGAACGAACAGCGTTCCGTCAATCGAACGGCATCGGCGACGAGGCCGCGTCGTGCCACACCGCCGAAGTCGACGGCTACCTGATCGAAGGGCACGTTCCCGCCGAGGCGATCGCCCGGCTGCTCGATGAACGGCCCGATGCGGTCGGGTTGGCGTTGCCGGGGATGCCCGCTGATTCGCCTGGCATGGGTGGCGACGAGGAGGCGTGGGATGCGCAGCCGGTCGTGTTGGTCGGCGCCGACGGTTCCTTGACGGCCTGGGAGTACTGACCGCGACGCTCATCGCGGCGGGCGGTCGGTCAGCGGTTGAGGCCGAGTCGTTCGACCGCCTGGGAGTACTCGACGGTCTCGATGCGCTGGTTGTAGGCCATCTTCTCGGCGAACGTCTGGATGTCGGATCGTTGCGCGCTCGCGGCTGCAGCGTCGGCCATGTGTGCACCGCCGATGTGGTGGTCGCTCATGATCTGGAAGAACAGCCGGTCGGCATCGGCACCGGTGGCGTCGGCGAGCTCGCCGATGGTTGCCGGGTCCTGCATGCCCGGCATCGACGCGACGTCGGTCGGCATGCCCATCCATGCCATCGCTGCCCGGTCGGGGGTGCCGCGGGTGACGCCTGCTTGTTCGAGCCAGTCGTCCATCCGGGCGATCTCGCGTTCCTGGAACATGATGACCTCACGCGCGTACGCGGCGGCGTCACCGTCGGGGTTGTTGTCGAGGTACGTGTTGGAGATCAGCAACGCCTGCTGGTGGTGGTCGATCATGTCTTGCAGGAACCCGATGTCGGCGTTACCGAATGGCTCGACGGTGTCGTCCGTGGTCGCCCACCGGGCGGCGGCGCCGAACAGCACGGCGAGCACCGCCACCGCGAACACGACGCCCATCCCGAGCAGGATTCGACGCATCGCTGCATCGGAGATCACCTCGTGCTCGACGAGTCCGTCGTGTTCGCCGTGGTCGGGTCGGACGTCGAGCCGGTTCATCCGTCGGCCGCGTTCCTGCCGGCTAGCACCGCCGCGGCCATCGCGTCGCGACCGCGGGCGACCCGCGAACGGATCGTGCCGATCGGGCAGCCGACGACGTCGGCGGCGTCCGCGTAGGGGAGGCCGAGGAGTTGGGTGAGCACCAGGGCTTCACGCTGGTCGTACGGGAGACCTGCCAGGAGTCGACGGGTCTCGACCGCACCGTACTGGTCGACTGCCGGCGGCTGTGCGGGCTCGGCGGTGGGATCGGTGCGTCGGCGGGTGCGTTTGCGGATGTCTTCAAAGCACACGTTGCGGGTCACACCGAGCACCCAGGTGATCACGGGACCGCGCTGCCACCGGTCGAGATGCGCGACGACACGCAGCAGCGACTCCTGGGCGAGGTCGTCGGCCTCACTGGGCCGGGTGAGGTGGGCGCAGAACCGCCAGACGTCGGTCTGGATCGTGCGCACGAACGTTTCCAGGGCCTCACGGTCCCCCGCTTGGGCGTCGGTCGCGAGCCGGTCCAGGTTCAGCACCGGGCCATTCTGTCGTCACCGGTGGGAACTCCGGGCATCGCCGAGGTCACCCGTGGCGCGTGGACTGTGAACAGACACGCGTCGTGCTGTCGGCTCAGCTCGACCAAGAGGCGTCGCCCATCGAGGCCGGCGCCGCCAACTCCCATCTCGGACGGTGCCCGGCATGCCGTGAGTGGTGGGCCGACATCGGCAGGCTCAACCGTGTACTTCGGGTCCGTGTCGCCGCACCTGTCCCAGACATCGCCACGCCCGTACTGGCTCGAGTCCATCCGCCTCGAACAGGGCGTCGGCAATGGGTGCGTATCGCACTCGCGATCGTCGCTGCCAGCGAACTGGTGCTCGCGGCACCCGGCCTGATCCTCGGCGATGGCGCTGCGGCCGTCCACGATGCGCGTCATCTCGGGTCCTTCGGCGTCGCGGTGTCGATCGGCCTGTTGTATGTCGCCTGGCGCCCCGCACGCGCGTTCGGGATCCTTCCGATCGTCACCGCGCTGGCGCTCACCATGCTCGTCAGCGCAACCATTGACGTCGTCCACGGGCGCGTCACGTCATTCGGGGAGGCTCATCACATCCTCGAGTTCAGCGGCCTGGTCCTGGTGTGGATGCTGGCGGGACGTCCGGCACCGCGCCGGCTGAAGCCGATCGTCGACCCGTCCCACCCCGCCCACCGCCTGCGCCACGCCTGACCGTCTCGAGGACACCCGCAATGAACCCCCACCGACTTGTCGGCGCAGCCACGATCATCCTCGCCGGACTGGCCGTCGCCTCACCAGCACTGGCACACATCGACCCCGACCCGACTGAAGCCCAGGCAGGCAGCGACGTATCCGTCGGGTTCACCGTTCAACACGGCTGCGACGGATCCCCGACGGTGCAACTCGACATGCGCCTCCCCGACGGCGTGAGCTCACCCACCGCTGAACCACCGGACGGTTGGACGGGCCAGGTCGACGGCAACGTGGTCACCTTCGAAGGTGGACCGCTCCCCGACGACCAAGAGCTCACCTTTCGCGTGCGCATGATCCTGCCTGCCACCCCCGACACGACGATCTACCTCCCGTTCGTCCAACGCTGCGAGGTCGGAGAGATCCGATGGATAGACATCCCCAGCGACGGCAGCGGTGCGGACCTCGACGAGCCGGCACCCGCGATGCAACTCGTCGGACCGGTCGCGACCACCCAGCCGGCGCCGGCGACAACGGTGGCACCGACGACGCCCACGGCGACGACCGTTGGGTCGTCGAGCACGACCGTCACCGCCAGCCCCACCACCACGACCCCGTCGACCACACCGCGTCCGACGAATCCCGCGACGTCGGACATGGCGGTCGGTGACGACAGCAGCGACGGTCAGGGTGGTTCGAGCGGCACCGTCGTGTTCGTCGTGTCGATCGCAGCGGTCGCGGTCGTGGCCGCGATCGTCCTCGTCCAGTCCCGCCGAAGCCGCCGATGAGTCGGGTGCATCTTCTCGGTCGGTGGCTGGCCGTCGTTGCTGCGGTCACCGCCATTGTCCTGGTGGCATCCGGGCGCGCCGCCAGCGCCCACGCGGATCTGCTGACCAGCGACCCGGCGCCCGACAGCGTGCTTTCGACCCCGCCGACCGAGATCGTGCTGACGTTCACCGAGCCCGTCGACCCGACACAGGACGCGATCCGTGTCGTCACCGCCGACGGCACACCAGTCGAACTCGGACCCGTCGCCCAGGACCTGGGTTCGGACTCGGTGAACGCGGCGTTCCCTGGCGAGCTCGCCGACGGTAGCTACGTCGTCGCCTGGTCCGTGGTGTCGGCGGACTCGCACCCGATCCGGGGCGCGTTCGTGTTCAGCGTCGGCGCGCCGTCCCCAGGCGCGGACGATCTCCTCAGCGGCGTGCTCGATGACACCAACAGCGAACCGGCCGGTGACCTGTGGCTCTCCATCGGCCGGTTTGCCAGCTACCTCGGGATCGCCGCGCTCATCGGGACACTCGCCGCTGCCGTGATCGTTGCGCCAACGACACTCTCCGGACGACGGATCGCCACCGTGCTGTTCGCCGGCGGCTACCTGGCCATGGCCGGCACGATCGTGATGATCTCCGCGCAGGCGAACCTGATCGGGACATCGTTCGTCGACTGGTTCGCCGTCACCGACACCCGGTCCGGACGGTGGTGGCTCGCCCGACTCGTCATCGTCGCGACGCTCACCGGGCTGATCCCGTGGCGGAGGTTGCTCGAGCGCCGACCGGTCCGAGCTGCGGCTGCTGTCGGTTCGCTCGGCCTGTTCGCGGTCGTCGCTGCCGGCGGACACGCGGTGTCGGGAAGGTGGGTCGGCATCGCGTTGTCCACCACAGTCGTGCATCTCGCGGCGATGGCGTTGTGGGTCGGTGGGCTCGTCCTCATCGTCCTCGTCGTCGACAGACACTCGGTGTTCGCCGCCGCGACCCGGTTCTCCCCGCTGGCGCTGGCCGCAGTCGTCGCGCTCGCTGCGACCGGCGTGATCAACGGCTGGCGGCAGCTCGGCGACCTCGACGCCGTGTCCGATTCCAGCTACGGGCGGTGGCTGATCGTCAAGCTCGTCGTCGTCGTGATCGTGGTGACGGTCGCTTCGGTGTCGCGATGGCTCATCCGTGACGCCACCACCACCGTGGCGTCGGCCCAACCAGCGTCAGTCGGTGCTGCCACCGCAACACCTGACGACGAACGACCGTTGCGACGCACGTTGACGATCGAAATCATCGGCATGGTCGTGATCCTGGCCGCAACCGCAGGACTCACCGGCGCCACACCACCCCGACAAGCAGCCGCGGCGAATGCCGTCGACGCCAGTGTCTCGGTTATCCGCGACGACAAGGTCGCGCAGATCGACCTGCTTCCAGCGGTCACGGGCGGCACTGTCATGCACGTGACCATCACCTCCCCAGCCGGAAGCCTCGACCCGGC
>VFQS010000416.1_pt1 | contig 49227 bp, 43 predicted proteins | sample 3512361 | NCBI WGS metagenome assembly VFQS01 (sample SAMN10412375, study PRJNA504923) | tailings metagenome | isolation source: Relicate 1 Philex TSF3 active mining | place: Philippines | reverse complement strand
TACGACCGCAAAGAGCTGCACCTCTCCGACCTCATTCAAGAAGGCAACATCGGCCTCATGCACGCGGTCGACAAGTACGACTACTCGAAGGGCTTCAAATTCTCCACCTACGCCACCTGGTGGATTCGCCAGTCGATGACCCGCGCGATGGCCGACCAGGCGCGCAACATCCGTATCCCCGGACACATGATGGAAATCGTCAACCGCATGCAGCGCGCCGAGCGCGAGCTGACCGCCGAGTTGAAGCGCGACCCGACACCCGAAGAAGTCGCGGCACGCTGCGACCTCACGGTCGAAAAGCTGCTCGAGCTCATGCAGCTCACGCTCTCAACCGCGAGTCTCGATGCTCCGGTCGGCGCCGACATCGACGATCTCACCGTCGGCGACACGCTGGCTAGCCCCGACGCCACCGACCCACTGAACGAAACCGTGCAGCGCCAACTCGTCGGAGAAGTCGACAGCGCGCTCGACGGCCTGCCCGAGCGCGAGCGTCGCATCATGTCGATGCGCTTCGGGCTCGGCGAGTTCATCGGCAAGCAGCACACGCTCGAAGAAGTCGCCGAAAAAGAAGGCATCACGCGCGAGCGTGTGCGGCAAATCGAACAGAAGACCCTGGCGCGCATGCGCCATCCGAACAACGAAAACAGCCTGCGCGCGTTCGTCGAAGACGAATAGCCCGCCCGTCGCGGCCCATTCACGAGTAGCCTCAGACGAGCCTTTCCGGGGTAGCTCAGTTGGCAGAGCAACGGACTGTTAATCCGTCGGCCGTGGGTTCGAGCCCCACCCCCGGAGCCACAATTTCCACCGGGGCCAGTAGCTCAGTGGTCAGAGCAGGGGACTCATAATCCCTTGGTCGTAGGTTCGATCCCTACCTGGCCCACGTGATCCGCATCGTCTCGCCGCTCCTCGGCACCGTCGTGTCGGTGCGCGTCGTTGTGGGCGACACTGTTGCAATCGGCGAAGAGCTGTGCGTGATCGAGTCGATGAAGATGGAGCACGCGGTGTGCGCCGAGCAGGCGTTTGTCGTGCGCGGCGTGGCGGTGGCGGCGGGCGACAAAGTGGAGAACGGCGCCGTGCTCGTCGAGGGTGAAGTCGTCGACGCGGGGCGCGCAGGTGCAAAAGTCGATGCGAGCGGCGGCGTGAGCGACGGTACGTCCGACTCATCACGACTCGCGGCGTTGCGCGAGCGCAAGCACAAACTCACCGACGACGCACGCCAGGCGGCGACCCAGAAACGCCACACACGCGGCATGCGCACGGTGCGCGAAAACATCGCCGAGTTGTTCGACCAAGGTACGTTCGTCGAATACGGCGGATTCGCAGTCGCCGCGCAACGCCGACGCCGCGAGACGCAAGACCTCATCGACAACACGCCGGCCGACGGCCTCGTGACCGGCATCGGGCTCGTCGACGGTCGGCGATGCGCAGTGCTGGCCTACGACTACTCAGTGCTCGCCGGCACGCAAGGATTCGTGAACCACCGCAAGACCGACCGCATTCTCGATGTCGTGGAGCGCGAACAGCTGCCCGTCGTGCTCTACGCCGAGGGCGGCGGCGGTCGCCCTGGCGACGTCGATGCGCCTGGCGTTGCGGGTCTCGACGTGATGTCGTTCGCCTCGTTCGCCCGACTCTCGGGGCTCGTGCCGACCGTCGGCATCGTCGCGGGATATTGCTTTGCGGGCAACGCCGCGCTGCTCGGGTGCTGCGATGTGATCATCGCCGTAGAGAACGCCAACATCGGCATGGCCGGCCCGGCGATGATCGAAGGCGGCGGCCTCGGCGTGGTGTCGCCGCACGACATCGGGCCCGTGAGCGTGCAGCGTGCGAACGGGGTGGTCGACATCGTCGTAGGCGACGAGTCGCAAGCGACGGCTACGGCCAAGCGTTACCTCGAGTACTTCGCAGTGCACGCCGACAACGCTGCCGAGACCGTGACGACTGAAGCCACTGATGCGTCGCCGCGTGTCGAGCTGCGCGAAGTGATTCCGGCACAGCGCACTCGCGTGTACGACATGCGCCGCGTTGTCGAAGCGCTCGTCGACCGAGACAGCCTGCTCGAGTTGCGTCGCGACTTCGCGCCTGGTGCTGTGACCGCGCTCGCGCGAGTGCTCGGCCACCGCGTCGGAGTTATCGCCAACGTGCCTGCCCACTTGGGTGGTGCGATCGATGCCGACGCCGCCGACAAGTTCGCGCGGTTCGTGCAACTTTGCGACGCCTACGACCTACCGATCGTCTCGCTCTGCGACACGCCTGGCTTCATGGTCGGGCCAGAAGCCGAACGCAGTGCACAAGTGCGGCACTTCGCGCGCCTCTTCGTGACTGCGGCAAGCATCGACGTGCCGTGGATCACCGTGGTGGTGCGCAAGGGCTACGGCCTCGGTGCCCAGGCGATGTCGGCAGGCAGCTTCCACGCTGCAACCACCACCGTCGCGTGGCCGACGGGGGAGTTCGGCGGCATGGGATTAGAAGGAGCAGTGCGACTCGGATATCGCAAGGAACTTGAGGCGGCACCCGACGAAGCCGCGCGCGCGGAACTCGAACAACGACTCATCGCGTCGGCCTACGAACAGGGCTCGGCGCTCAACATGGCGATGCACATCGAGATCGACGACGTGATCGACCCGGCCGACACGCCCGCCCGAATCGCCGCCACGTTGCGGGCCTGCGCGCCGCGCCCCCCACGGTCGGGCAAGAAACGCCCGATGATTGACACCTGGTAGCCGAAATCGCACCAGGCCAGCTGCCGAGCGGCGAAATGACGGTCGGCTATGCTCGCTCGCAACAACAACACGTGCGGCACCCGTCGTACGAGGAGGAGACAACACAGCAATGAGAAAGCACAAGGGACTCAAGTCCGCTGCGCTCGCCCTTGCCGCGTTCGCGCTGATTGCCAGCGCATGCGGTAGCGACGACGAAGCGACCGAAGAAGTCACCGAAGACACCGAAGCAGCGACGGAAGAAACCGCCGCTCCTGATCCGTGCGACGGAACCGACCTCAAGTTGGGACTCGCGTTCGACACGGGCGGACGTGGTGACGGAACCTTCAACGACTCCGCAGCGCGTGGCGCCGACCAGGCCGCCAGCGAGCTCTGCTACGTCGTCCAGGAACTCGAAGCAACCACTGACGACGACCGCAAGCCGAACCTCGAGGCTCTCTCGGGCGCCGGCAACAATCCGGTCATCGTGGTCGGTTTTGCATTCGGTGGTGTGATCGAAGAGATCGCCGCCGCCAACCCGAACACGGTGTACGGCTGGGTCGACGGTTACCTCGACCTTCCGAACGTGAAGACGCTCACCTTCGCCGAGCATGAGGGTTCGTTCCTCGTCGGTGCCGCTGCTGCGTTGAAGAGCGCCACCGGAACCATCGGCTTCATCGGTGGTCAGGAAATCGACCTCATCAAGAAGTTCGAGGCCGGTTACATCGCTGGTGCAAAGGCCATCAACCCCGACATCGTCGTGAAGTCGCAGTACCTCGGTGCTGCTGGCGACAACGCCGCGTGGGGTTCGCCGGACAAGGCCAAGGAAATCGCGTTGGCCTGGTACAAGGACGGCGCTGACATCGTCTACACCGCAGCCGGTGGCTCGGGTCGTGGCACGATCGAAGCAGCAGTCGAAGCTGGTGAAGGCAAGTGGGCAATCGGCGTGGACTCTGACGAGTACCTGGTCGATACTCCCGAGCAGCAGAAGCACCGCCTCACCTCGATGCTGAAGCGCGTCGACAACGCCGTGTTCCTCACCGCGAAGGCCGTCAAGGATGGCGATCTCACTGGTGGCTTCAAGACGTTTGACTTGAAGACCGACGGTGTCGGCTATTCAACCTCGGGCGGATACCTCGACGACGTCGCGGCCCAGCTCGAAGAGTTGAAGGCCAAGGTCATCAGCGGCGAGATCGTCGTTCCGACCAAGCCCTAAGCAACAACGTCACTGATTGCGCGGCGCAAGTCGCGCGACAGTCGAAGGGACCCGGGCCAACGCCCGGGTCCCTTTCGTTGTGGCAGTATCGGGCGGTGACGGAATCACGCGCGAGTGCGCCCGCCGTAGAGCTGACCAACATCAGCAAAGGATTCCCGGGTGTCGTAGCCAATCGCGACATCACAATGCGCGTGGAGCGCGGCACCATTCACGCAATCGTCGGCGAGAACGGTGCGGGCAAGTCGACGCTGATGAAGACGCTCTACGGCCTACACCAGCCCGACTCGGGCTCCATCGCGGTGAACGGTGAGGTCGTCACATTCCGTTCTCCCAGTGACGCGATCGATGCAGGCATCGGCATGGTGCACCAGCACTTCATGCTCGCCGACAATCTGACGGTGTTGGAGAACATCATCCTCGGCGCCGAGCCTGTCAAACGCGGGGTCATTGATGCCCGTGAAGCGGCCACACGAGTCAGCGAACTCGCCCATTCGCTCGGCGTGGAGATTGATGTCAACGCTCCCGTCGCCGAACTGGGAGTCGGCCAACGTCAGCGCGTGGAGATCTTGAAGGTGCTGTATCGCGGCGCAAAGACTCTGATTCTCGATGAACCCACTGCCGTGCTCGTGCCGCAAGAAGTACACGAACTGTTCGACAATCTCCGACGGCTCGTCGCTGCCGGGACCACGGTGCTGTTCATCAGCCACAAACTCGACGAGGTGCTCGCCGTCAGCAATCGAATCACAGTGATTCGCCAGGGGACCACGGTCGGAACTGTGACCCCCGCCGAAGTCACTCGTCGCAAGCTGGCCGAGATGATGGTCGGTTCGGATTTGCCGCAACCCGAGCCGCGTGCGACGCACGTGGTCGACAAGGTGCGTCTGGATGTGAGCCATCTGACCGTAAAGCGACTCGGTGGCCGCGAGGTCGTTCGCGACGTCTCGTTCAGCATTCGTTCGGGGGAGATCCTCGGCGTCGCCGGGGTCGAGGGCAACGGTCAATTCGAGCTGTGCTCGGCCTTGCTTGGTCGCGAGCCGAGCACCGGATCGATATCAGTCGACGGCGTCGACGTCTCGCACGCGTCGGTGCGCGAGCGAATGGATTCGGGAATCGCCTATGTTCCGTTTGATCGTCAGCGCGAGGGATTGATGCTCTCGACTGCGTTATGGGAGAACAATCTGCTCGGTCAAGAAGAGAAGTTTTCGAGACTCGGCTTCATCGACGTTCGGGCAGCACGACGTGCATGTCGCGAGGTCATCGAGCGATTCGGAGTGCTCACCCCGAACGAGGACGTGCCCGCCTTTGCGCTGTCGGGCGGAAACCAGCAGAAGCTGGTGGTCGGACGCACGATGTCGATGCAGCCCACGGTGCTGCTCGCGGCTCACCCGACTCGCGGTATCGATGTGGGCGCACAGGCTGCTGTATGGGAGGAAATCCGTAAGGCGCGCGATGCGGGTATGGCGGTGTTGCTCGTGTCGGCCGATCTCGAAGAATTGCTCGGGCTCTCCGACCGGGTGATCGTGATGTTCGAGGGTGCGGTGGCAGCCGAATTGTCACCGCGGGATGCAACGCCCGAGTTGTTGGGGAGCTACATGACCGGCGCCAAGGTCGGTGCGTGATGGCTGCACGTCGAAACTTCCTCGACTCGCTTCCGCGATCGGCGGTGATTTTTCTCAGTTCGTTGGCGGCCGTGGTCCTGGGGCTCTTGATCTGCGGCGTGATGCTGCTCGTCACCGGGAAGGATCCGATTGCTGCGTACCGCACAATCCTGGAAACGGGGCTCACCGGCAACAAGTTGCTCGAGATGCTGAAGCGCAGCACCCCGCTGATCTTGAGTGCGACCGCGGTCGCAATCGGATTCAAGATGAATCTCTTCAATATCGGCGTCGAGGGGCAGTACCTCTTCGCAGCCCTAATCGCCGCCGAAGCAGCCACGCACATCTCGGCGCCACCCGTAATACACGTGCTCGTGATTCTGCTCATCGCTTCGGCGGCGGGTGCATTGTGGGCGAGCATCGCCGCCATGCTCAAGATCACCCGCGGAATCAATGAGGTGATCTCCACGATCATGCTCAATTTCATTTCGCTCTCAGTTATGCAGTGGCTGTTCGACAACTACATGCGCGACGACTCCGATGGCGGGCTGAGAGTCACTACGACCGAGATTGCGCCGTCTGGTCGAATTCCAGACATAGCCGAAGGACGCCTCAACGGCATGTGGCTGATCGCACTTCTTGTGGTGGTCGGTTATTGGCTCATCGTGTTCCGCAGCAAGTTCGGATTCCGCTTGCGTTCCAGTGGCCTCAACTCCACGGCCGCGCAGACCGTCGGTATCGCCGCCAACCGCATGATCATCATCGCGATGTTGTTGTCTGGCGCAGTCGCCGGATTGGTGGCGATGCAGAGCGTCGTCGGAGAAGAGTACGCCTATGGTCCGCAGGCGACGCCGACGGGCTTTGGATTCGCCGGTATCGCGGTCGCCCTGCTCGGACGAAACAATCCGGTGGGAATCGTTGTTGCGGCGATGTTGTTCGGCTTCCTCGACTCCACGTCGGCGGTGTTGCAGCTTTCCGGCATCCCCAACTCGATCGTGAAGGTGATTCAAGCAGTCGTCGTGCTGTCGGTGGTCATCGTGAACGAAGCCACTTCGCGCTACATGAACCGCCGTACAGCCGAGCAGACGGCCGCGGCATTGCGCTCCGACAAGGTGGGCGCATGAAGCTCTCCGGTCGCACCCGACTTCTCGTCTACCTGGCCGTTCCGTTGGTCGTGATGTCAATCGTGCGCCTGTGGTCAGGTGAAGACGCGCTCACCTCATCGGACACCGTGGGGGCCTCGCTGAGATTGTCGATTCCGATCTTGCTGGCGGGTATGGCCGGGTTGTGGGCCGAGCGATGCGGCGTGTTGAACATCGGAATTGAGGGCATGATGATTCTCGGCACGTGGTTCGGCGGCTGGGGTGCTTGGCAGTACGGCCCGTGGGTCGGGCTCGTGTTTGCCGTTATCGGCGGAATGATCGGTGGTCTTATTCATGCAGTGGCGACGGTGCGATTCAACGTCGACCAAATCATCTCCGGCGTTGTATTGAATCTCTTCGCGTTTTTCGGCGTGCGATATCTGAGCGATCTCGTGTTCGTCGGCGAGCCAGGTGGGGGAGTCAGCCAGTCGCCACCCCAAACCTCGGCGATTCCGCGATTCAACCTTCCGTTGCTCTCTGGCGGGGAAGTGTTCGGCTGGAAGTCGCCGAACGTGCTTCTGTGGTTCGAAGAGCGCGGATGGTTCTTCGTCGGCGACTTGGCAGGCCTGCTCTATGGCCTCACGCACAACCTGTCATGGGGCACCGTCATCGGCGTTGCTTCAGTTCCGGCGTCGGCGTGGATTCTCTGGCGCACTCGTTTCGGGTTGCGCATGCGTTCTTCGGGCGAGTCTCCGGTCGCTGCGGAGACGCTTGGTGTCAACGTCATTCGTCTTCGCTACTACGGGCTGCTAGTGAGCGGTGGTCTCGCGGGTTACGCCGGCGGCATTCTCGCAATCGTCGCATCGTCGTACTATCGCCAGGGTCAGACGGCAGGGCGCGGTTACATCGGCTTGGCCACGATGATTTTCGGAAACTGGCGACCACTCGGCGTCATCGGTGGCGCATCACTCTTCGGCTACGCCGAAGGTGTGAAGCTCGTTGCCAGTGACGCCATCTCGACGCTGTTCCTGTTCGTCGCTCTTGCAGCAGTGCTGATGATGGTGTTGGCCGTGGTGAACAAGTCAACAGTGCGAGGCATCGTCACGGCATTCGTCGCCGTCATCGCCGCCTATGCCTACCTGGCCATCGACGACGTGCCGGAGTCGCTCACGCAGTCTCTGCCGTACTTCGCCACCCTCGTGGTGCTCGCGACCGCGAGCCAACGCCTACGGCCGCCGGCGATGGCGGGCATTCCTTACCGTCGCGGCGAGTCTCATTAGTCGGCCGTGACTACACCGACTCCGCACTTCGCCTTCCGCGACAAGCGCGTTGTGGTCACCGGTGCGGCGTCGGGTATCGGGCATCGCACCGCCGTACTTCTGTTGGAAGCTGGCGCGCACGTGATCGCGCTCGACCGCCACCCGGTGAAGCTCGACGTCGCGCAATTCGTGACCGTCGACATGACCAAACCCGACACGATTGCTGCAGCGGCCGCCGCAATCACTGATGACGTCGACGTGCTGCTCAACATCGCAGGCGTGCCTGGCACCGCCGACCCAGAGGTGACGATGCGGGTGAACGTGCTCGGTCTGCGCATGCTCACGGAGTTGCTCATCGGAAGAATGCGCAGCGGGGGAGCCGTCACCAACGTTGCCTCGATTGCTGGTGCGCAGTGGCAGTCGCATCTCGACGAAGTGCAACGCCTGCTCGCCACACCCGACTACGACAGCGGCGTCGCATGGGTGAAAGACCATCCGATGGACGGCAAGCGGGCCTACGACTTCTCAAAGGAATGCGTCGTCGTGCTCACCAAGCAGCACGGCAGGTTTCTGCGCGAGCATGGCGTGCGGGTCAACTCGGTGAGCCCTGGCCCGGTGCGCACGCCGATTCTCAAAGACTTCCGCGAATCGATCGGCCCGATGCTCGACCTCGTCACGCGCGAGACGGGGCGCGACGCCACTGTCGACGACATCGCACGAGTGCTGCTCTTTGTCTCTGACCCGGTGTTGCAGTGGTTGAACGCCACCGACGTGCAGGTCGACGGCGGGTTCATGAGTGGTCTCGTCGGCGGTTGGGTGAAGCTCGGCTGATGCCGACGCGCTCGTAGCATTTGACGGGTGACGAACGAGACGCACCGCTGGTACGCCGCACGCACGAGCGTGGAGCAAGTGGAAGAGGGTCGCGTGCTCGCCCCGAAGTTCGACAAAGACGGGCTCATTCCGGTCGTCACCACCGACTACGAGTCGGGCGAGGTGCTGATGGTGGCGAACATGAACGCCGAATCCCTCGCCAAGACAATCGAACTCGGCGAGGCGGTCTATTGGAGCCGCAGCCGCCAGCAGTTGTGGCACAAAGGGGCGACGAGCGGGCTCGTGCAGAAGGTGCGCGAACTGTTGATCGACGACGACCAAGACGCGGTGTGGTTGCGCGTCGACGTGCAGGGCGGCGCGAGTTGCCACGTGGGGTATCGCTCGTGTTTCTACCGCAGTGTGCCAATTGCACCGCAAGCCGATGCGCCGCTCGACTTGACCTTTACGATCACCGAGAAGGTGTTCGACCCGAAGAGCGTCTACGGCGACGCACCGAACCCGACGAAACTGTAGGCGCGCGCCGCTCTAAGCGCCTTTCGGGCGGAACGCGCTCAATCCGCCGCCAACTTCGAGGCGTGCACCGCCGATCAAGTCGACGCAATACGGAATCGCCGGCAGCACCGCCGTGAGGCAGTCGGCGATCGACGACGGCTTGCCCGGCAGGTTCACGATGAGCGTTGAGCCGCGGATGCCGGCAGTCTGGCGCGAGAGAATCGCGGTCGGTACCACCTTCAGCGACACCGCACGCATCAACTCGCCGAAGCCGGGCATCATCTTGTCGCACACCTGCTCGGTTGCTTCGGGGGTCACGTCGCGCGGCGCGGGGCCGGTGCCGCCGGTCGTGACGACGAGGCAACAGTGCTCGAGGTCTGCCAAGTCGCGCAGCGTGCGGGCGATGGTGGCGACATCGTCGTTGATGACGCGCGCGACCGGCTGCCAGGAGCTGGTCAGGTGCTTGTCGAGAAACTCGCGGATGGCCGGGCCGCCTTTGTCTTCGTAGACGCCGGCCGAGGCACGGTCGCTCACGGTCACGATGCCGATGCGCGCCACAGCATCGCCCGCCGCTGCATTCACGGCTGAATGTCTTTCGCGCTCGTCGTGCGATTGCCGCGCAAGAGTTCGGTCAGTGCGCGACGCATCTGACCCACACCGTATCTGGCGCCTCGACGGCGTTGCGACTCTTGCGCCACGCTGACGCCGCGTTCGAATGCATTTCGGTACGCCGACAACAAGCGCGACTCGGTGTCGCTCAAGACGAGAGGGGCAACGGTGGCAGGCCACTCGCGGCGGGAGAAACCGAAAGCGGCGTAGTCGCTTTCGTATGTCGCCATCAGTCGATTAGCGGTGTGCTGGTCGCACACGCGCTCGACGCGCACACCGAGCCCTTCATTGAGTCGTGCGGCTACGACGTCGCGACCCGAACGCTCGCGCAAGAGGGCGGCGACGGCGTCGATCTGTCCGGGTTGATCGACGCGTGCGATCATTTGGTAGTCGACCGCGTCGGCGCGCACCACGCGCGACTGCGGCCAGAAGTGGTGGTCGACCATGAATGCGTCGACGTGTTCGCCCAACATGCGAGCGAAGTGGGCGAACGACGCTGCGATGTCGATGCGCGCAGCACCACTCGAATCGGGCGCGGTCATCACGTCGTGGGCGATCTCGATCACGCGCGTCGTGCGCCGGTGGGCGCGCATGAAGATGCGGTTCTCCCAGGAGGAATAGGCGCGCGACACGGGGTCACGCACGCTGGCAATACGAATCCACTCGGGCGAAGAGAGGATCTCGCGCTGCTCGCGCTCGGGCAGGTCGGCGAAGCGAGTGAGGCCGTGCACGGCCGGGTGGTGGATGGTCTGCGCCCGAGACACGTGCATGATGGCGAGTCGGTCGGCCATGTCGGGTCGGTGCGTGCCGGCGGCCGTCGCGAGCATCGTCTTGATCGTGGTGCAGGCCGCCTTGGGCGTCGGCAGGTACAGCACTTTCAGCGATGTGGCGACGAGGGCGAGGTTTGCGAACTCGCCGAGGTGGGGCGAATTGGCGGATGTCGACTGCGACCCGCTGCGCATGGTCACCAGTGCATGCTGCGGGGCGTCGAATACATGCGACCGAACGAGACTTTGCGCAGGAACGACTTGCGAATCTGGCGCAAGCCGTAGCGCGCCGACATTTTCGACTGCGCGGCACGCGACACGCTGCCGACGCGCTCCACCGATTGCCGCACGAGCGTGACGAGCTGGGTCTCGGAGTCGCTCAACACGTATGGCGCCAGATTCACGGCGAACTCGCGTCGGGCGAAACCGAACGCTTCGTAGTCGGCGGCGTATGTGGCCATCAGGCGGTCGGCGGTGTGCTGGTCGCACACGGCGTCGAGCGCGACACCCATGCTCTCGTTCTGTCGCGTGGCCGTCACGTCGCCGCCGCCTCGCTCGCGCAATGCCGAAGCGATGCGGTCGATACCGCCGGCCTCGTCGACGCGCACGAGCAAGTCGTAGCGCACCGCGTCTTTGCGCACCAGGTGCGACTGCGGCGTGAAGTGATGGTCGAGCATGAATGCATCGGTGTGCTCGGCGAGTGCGGTTGCAAAGCGTGCGAACGTGGCGGTCATGTCGATGCGACCGTCAACGAGCACGTCGGGTGTGAGGTCGAAACCGCCGGCCACGCGGCCGCTGGCGCGCATGAAGATGCGGTTCTCCCACGCCGAATAGGCGCGGGCCACCGGGTCGCGCAGTGCTGCGATGTGCAGCCAGTCGTGCGAGTCGAGCATCGCGCGCGCCTCGCGCTCGGAATACTCCGACAGCTTCGCCAACCCGCTCACGTGCCGGTTGTGAATCGTCTGGCTGCGGTTCGTGATTGCCGCCATGAGCCGCGGAATCACCGATTCGTCGAGCGAACCCTCGGCTCGCGCGAGCATCCACTTGATGGTCGTGCTGGCCACTTTCGTCGTCGGCGTGTAGAGCACCTTCAGTCGCGGCGCGACGAGCGTCTTTCGCGTGAGCGCAGCGAGCGAACGATCGGCAGGAAACGCAGCCATGGTTCAGGCGTCGAGCACGCGATAGTCGGAATACTTCGCGTCGCCGCTCGTGCGCCGCAACAGTGCCCGTGCGATCTGGCGCATGCCGTATCTCGCGCCGGCCTGCTTGCTCGATGCCTGCGACACGCTGAGCAGGCGCTCCATCACGCCGCGCAACTGGTGCACGAGTTGCGTCTCGGTGCGGCTGAGCAGATACGGCTCCACGCTCGGGGCGAACTCGCGGCGCTCGAAGCCGAACGCTTCGTAGTCCATGTGGTAGGTGGCCATCAAACGATTGGCGGTGTGCCCGTCGCAGATGCGGCTCAGGTCGACTTTCATGCCCTCGTTGAGCCGCGACGGAGTGATGTGCTTGCCCGAGCGTTCGCTGATCACCTGCGCGAGGCGGTCCATGTCGCCCTTTTTGTCGACGCGCACCAGCATGTCGTAGTTGATCACGTCGGTGCGCACGATGTGGGCTTGCGGCAAGAAGTGCTGGTCGATGGTGAACGCGTCGGTGTGCTCGCCGAGCATCTTGGCGAACAACGCGAAACTGCCGGCCATGTCGATGCATCCGTCGACCAGCACGTCGCGCGACAACTCGATGGCGCGCGCAGTCTCGCCGGGTGCGCGGCGGAAGATGCGGTTCTCCCACGCGGAATACGAGCGGGCGATCGGGTCGCGCAGCGCGGCGACGCGCAGCCAGTCGGGGGAGCGGAAGATGTTGTCGATTTCGCGCTGAGGAAGCTCGACGAGGCGCGGCAGGCCGTTGATGACCGGGTCGTGGATGGTCTGCGGCCGCGAGACGCTCGGGTTGGTGATCTGGTCGATGAGATCGGTGCGGTGCGTGCCTTCGGCGGTCGCCAGCATGAGCTTGATGGTGCTGCACGCCACCTTCGGCGTGGGCGTGTACATGATTTTGAGCGACGGTGCGACGAGCGTGAGGCCGCCGATGGCGAGCAGGCTCGTGTCGGGCGGGAAGGTGCTCATCGGAATGTGCTCATCGAAGCGTGCTCATGGCTCAGGCGCCGCGCGAGCCGAGCACACCCGAATGACGCAGGTGCTCGACCACGAGACGCACCGATTCTGTCACGCTCTCGCCCTCGGCGCCGACCACGAGGTCGGGTGCCGTCGGCGACTCGTACGGCGCGTCGACACCGCTCACGCCGCGCACTTCGCCCGAACGCACACGCTTGTACAACCCCTTCGTGTCGCGGCGCTCGCATTCCGCCAGCGCGGTCGCCACGTGCACTTCGACGAAGTCGAGGCCTACGGTCTCGTGTGCGACGCGCACGCGCGCGCGATCGGCGGCAAACGGGCTGATGATCGGCACGATGGCGACCACGCCGGCGTCGGCAAAGAGCCGCGCCACTTCGCCGACGCGCCGCACGTTCTCGCTGCGGTCGGCGTCGGAATATCCGAGGTTGGCGTTGAGCCCGTGGCGCAAGTTGTCGGCGTCGAGCACGTAGGCGAGCACCGACGAAGCGAGCAGTTCGCGCGCGACACCGTCGGCGATGGTCGACTTGCCCGAGCCCGACAAACCCGTCAGCCACACGGTGGCGCCGCGCAGATGGTGGTGGGCCCAGCGCTGGTCGCGCGATACTGCGGGCTCGTGCCAGACGGGCTGGTTCATGTGCGCGGCGACAGCAGCATTCCGGCGGCGCAGGTTTGACCGCTGTGCTCGTCGACGAGGATGAACGAACCGGTCGTGCGATTCGCGTGGTAATCGTCGAAGAAGATCGGTGCGGTGGTGTGCAGCTCCACGCGGCCGATTTCGTTGAGCGCCAGCGACGCCACGTCGGTCTCGCGATGCAGCGTGGAGATGTTGAGGCGATAGAGCACCTTGGTCACTTTGGCGCGCGCCGATTTCGTCGTGTGCTTGATGGCGTAGATGCGGTCTGGCTGCAGCGCGGCGGCGTCGTCCATCCAGCACAGCATCGCCTCGAGCGACTGCGACTGGCGCGGACGGTTGTTGGGGCGACAAATCATGTCGCCGCGGGCGATGGAGAGATCATCGGCAAGCAGCAGCGTGGCGGCCGCGCCAGGCCCGGCTTGCTCGAGCGGGCCGTCGGGGGAATCAATGCCGGTGATGGTGGTGGTGAGACCTGACGGCAGCACCATCACGTCGTCACCCACGCGGAAGACTCCGCCGGCGACGCGACCCGAATAGCCGCGGTAATCGTGGTGCTCTGCGCGCTGCGGCCGAATCACGTACTGCACGGGGAATCGCGCGTCGACTCTGTTGTCGTCGCTCGCGGTGTACACGTTTTCCAGGTGGTGCAGCAGGGTGGGCCCCTCGAACCACGTGAGGTTGGGCGAGCGGCTCACCACGTTGTCGCCGAGCAGCGCGCTGATCGGCAGAAACGTCACGTCGCGAAGTGAGAGTCGCGACGCAAAATCTTCGAACTCGTCGCGGATGCGGTTGAACACCTCGGGCGACCAGTCGACCAAGTCCATCTTGTTCACGCAGATCACGAGGTGCGGCACGCCGAGCAACGAGGCGAGCAGGCTGTGGCGGCGCGTTTGCTCGACGATGCCGGTGCGCGCGTCGACCAGCACGATGGCGAGATCGACGTTCGACGCACCGGTGATCATGTTGCGCGTGTACTGAATGTGCCCGGGGCAGTCGGCGATGATGAACGAGCGCTTCGGCGTGGCGAAGTAGCGGTACGCAACGTCGATCGTGATGCCTTGCTCGCGCTCGGCGCGCAATCCGTCAGTGAGGAGCGAGAGGTCGACGTAGTCGGTGCCACGCCGCTTGCTCACGTTCTCGATGTGTTCGAGTTGGTCTTCGAAGATGCTCTTGGAGTCGTAGAGCAGGCGGCCGATCAACGTCGACTTGCCGTCGTCGACCGAACCGACCGTGGCGAAGCGGAGACGTTCCATCAGAAGTATCCCTGCTTCTTTCGGTCTTCCATGCCCGCCTCGCTGATGCGGTCGTCGGCGCGCGTCGCGCCGCGTTCGGTGATGCGTGCCGCCGCAGTTTCGGCGATCACCTGGTCGATCGTCGTCGCACTCGACTCGATGGCCGCCGTGCACGTGGCGTCACCCACGGTGCGGAAGCGAACCAACTGCTCGCTCACCGTCTCGTCGGGCTCGGGTTGCAAGAACGGCGACTCTGCCATCCACATGCCGTCGCGGCGGAACACGCGGCGGCGGTGCGCGTAGTAGATGCTCGGCAATTCGATGTCGTATTCCTGCACGAAGCGCCAGATGTCGAGCTCCGTCCAGTTGGAGAGCGGGAAGATGCGGAAGTGTTCGCCCGGCTTGTGGCGACCGTTGTAGATGCCCCACAGTTCGGGGCGCTGCGTCTTCGGGTCCCACTGGCCGAAGGAGTCGCGGAAGGAATAGACGCGTTCCTTGGCGCGCGCCCGCTCTTCGTCGCGTCGCGCCCCGCCGAATACCGCATCAAACTTGTGCTCGTTGATCGAGTCGAGCAGCGTGACGGTCTGCAGCGGGTTGCGGCTGGCGCGCGGTCCGGTCGCATCTTGCACGCGCCCGGCGTCGATCGAGGCCTGCACCGACCCCACGATGAGCCGCACGTCGAGCGCCGCCACGGTGCGGTCGCGGAACTCGATGACCTCGGCGAAGTTGTGCCCGGTGTCGATGTGCATGACCGGAAACGGCACCCGGGCAGGGGCAAACGCCCGCACCGCGAGGTGCAGCATGACGACCGAGTCTTTGCCGCCCGAAAAGAGCATCACCGGCCGCTCGAATTCGGCGGCCACCTCCCGAATAATGGTGACCGACTCGTCGACGAGCCCTCGCAACGCCGATTTCACCCTGAAAACACTATGCCCCGACAGCCATGCGTCCGGCGATGGGTGATGTTTCGGTGGTCGCCACGGGGAGCCGAACGGTTAACTGATTTTTCGTACAACTCTTCGTACCGGGGGTCATGGCGAATGACAGCCGTGTTATTCTTTGGGCGCGCCACATGGCGCACCACACCACCAACAAGGGGAGCACGAATGAAACGACGAAAGGTACTTGTCGCAGCATTTGCGGCGGCGGCGATGATCGTCGCTGCAGCATGCGGCAGCGACGACGCGGCGACCGAAGAGGTCACCGAAGACACCGAAGCCACGGAGGAGGCCACCGAAGAAACGATGGCTCCCGCCGAGGACTACAGCATGGTCAAGGCCGCCGTGGTCTACATCACGACGCCTGGCGACATGGGTTGGAGCTACATGCACGACCAGGGCATCGCCACGATGGAGAGCGAACTCGGCATCGAAGTCACGCGCCTCGAGCTGATTCCTGAAGGTGCGGAGGCCACCGCCACGTTCGACAAGCTCGCACGCGACGGCTACAACCTCATCATGGGCACCTCGTTCGGCTACATGGATCCGATGCTCGAAGTCGCCGCGAAGTACCCGAACGTCTGCTTCCAGCACGCCTCGGGTTACAAGACCGCCGACAACATGGGCAACTACTTCGGCGCGATGGAAGAAGCGCGTTACCTCTCCGGTATCGCAGCGGGTTCGGCGAGCAAGAGCGGCAAGCTCGGCTACGTCGCCGCCTTCCCGATCCCCGAAGTGATCCGCGGTATCAACGCATTCACGCTCGGTGCGCGCTCGGTTAACCCGGCCGCCACGGTGCAGGTCGCGTGGACTTCCACGTGGTACGACCCGGCAAAGGAAAAGGAAGCAGCGCAGTCGCTGCTCGCCGCCGGCGCTGACGTGCTCGCACAGCACCAAGACTCGACGGCAACCGGTGAGGCCGCGAAAGAAGCAGGCGCGAAGTGGGTCGGATACAACTCCGACGTCGCAGCCGCCGACTTCCCCGACAACTGGTTGACGAGCCCGAAGTGGAACTGGGGCCCGCACTACGTGAAGCTCGGCAAAGATGTCGCAGCCGGCAAGTGCGACAACTCGCCGTACTACGGCACGATGGCTGACGGCATGATCACCCTCGGCACCTACGGCTCTTCGGTGAGCCAGGAGACCCAGGACCTGATCGCCGAGAAGGCAGCCGCCATCATCGACGGTTCGCTGAAGCCGTTCACCGGCCCGATCAAGGACAACGAAGGCAAGGAGCAGATCGCCGCTGGTGCGTCAGCCGCGCTCGGTGACTTGCTCAGTCAGTCGTACTTGGTCGAAGGAGTCATCGGCTCCGCGAAGGGCTGATTCGCTCGCTCGACAGCAACGAGCGCCCACCTCGCGAAAGCGGGGTGGGCGCTTCGCTTTGTGGGGCGTCGCCGACTGCCTGCGCTCTCGGCGTGTGGCAAACTTGCTGTTCGTGGCGAGTGCAACGGCAGCGTCGACCGTAACGGCACTTGAAGCCCGCGGGGTTACCAAACGATTTCCCGGAGTCGTCGCCAACGACTCCGTGAACTTCGACCTGGCGCGCGGCGAAGTGCACACGTTGTTGGGCGAAAATGGCGCCGGCAAGAGCACGCTCGCCTCCGTTTTGTGCGGTCTGTACCGCCCAGAAGAGGGTCGCGTGCTGCGCAACGGCGCCGAGATACGACTCAACAGTCCGCGCGATGGGCTCGCGCACGGCATCGCGATGGTGCACCAGCATTTCCGCCTGGTCGACCGCTTCACCGTGGCAGAGAACGTGGTGCTCGGCCAGCGCTCGCTTCCGTTCGTCTTGTCGGTCGAGCACGTCGAAGACAAAGTCGCCGCGGTCGCCTCGCAGTTCGGCCTCCCCCTCGACCCGCGCGCAGTGGTCGGGGAGTTGTCGGCAGGCGAGCGCCAGCGAGTGGAAATCGTGAAGGCGCTCTACCAAGGAGCCGAGGTGCTGTTGCTCGACGAGCCGACCGCCCTGCTCGCGCCGCCCGAGGTCGAGTCGCTCTTTGTCACCGTGCGCGCGATGACCCACGCCGGCAAGTCCGTGGTGTTCGTCTCCCACAAACTTGGTGAGGTGGTCGACATCTCCGACCGCATCACGGTGATGCGCGGCGGCAAGGTGACCGGCTCGGTGCGCCGCGGAGAAGCCGACGTGCGACGGCTCGCCGAGTTGATGGTCGGCCGCCAGATCAACATCGTGCCGCGCCGCGCCAAGTCGCCGACGGGTGACGTGCTGTTGTCGGCATCGCAGGTGCATCTCGAGCGCGACGGTGTCGAGGTGCTGAGCGATGTGAACCTCGAGGTGCGCGGCGGCGAGATCGTGGGCGTCGCAGGCGTGGCGGGCAACGGCCAGCGCGACCTTGCCGAAGTGATTGCCGGAGTCCGCTCGCCGCAGCAAGGCAACGTCACGGTGTGCGGCACGCCGACCGCCGGCCGCGGTGCCCTCGGTGCGCGACGCGCCGGGCTCGCCTATGTTCCGGAAGACCGCCTCGGCACTGGACTCGCTCCGTCGTTGTCGATGGTCGACAATCTCGTGCTCACGCGCGAGCGCGGATTCTTGGTCGACCGCAAATCGGCGTTCGCCGAGTCGGAGGCGTTCATCAAGCAACTCGAGATCAAGACTCCGGGCCCGCTGACACCGACCCGCAAGTTGTCGGGCGGCAACGCGCAGAAGGTGCTGCTCGCGCGCGAGTTGTTCGCGGTCAGCGGTGCGCGCGTGCTCGTGGTGTGCTCGCCGACGCGCGGGCTCGACGTCGGTGCGGTCGAATCGGTGCACGCGCTGCTCGACGAAGCTCGCGACGCAGGCAAGGCGATTCTCTTGATCAGCGAAGACCTCGACGAAGTTATGACGCTTGCCGATCGCGTGATGGTGCTGTATCGCGGACGAATCACCCTCGAGCAGCCCGGCGCGCGGGCCGACCTCGAACACATCGGTCGCGCGATGGCGGGGATCTCGGCATGAACGTACTCGGTTGGCGCGTGCGGCTCGAACAACGGCTGGTGCAGCCCGCATCGCACGCCGTGATCGTGCCGCTCGTGTCGGTGCTGTTTGCGCTCGTGCTCGGCGCGGTGTTCTTGGCCGCCACGGGGCACTCGCCGCTGGGCACCTACGGCGAGCTTCTCTCGAACGGCTACACGAGCTTCTACGGCATCACCGACACGCTCGGTCTCGCCACGCCGCTCATCTGCACCGGGCTCGCCGCGGCGTTCGCGTTCCGCATGAATCTCTACAGCATCGGACAAGAAGGCCAGATGTATCTGGGCATGATCGGCGGCGCGTGGGCCGGCATCGCACTCGCTGACGCTCTTCCGACGCTCGTCGCGGTGCCGACGGTGCTGGTCTGTGGTGCCGTTGCTGGCGCGATGTGGATCGCGGTGCCCGCGGCGTTGCGCGCGCGCCTGGGCACGAGCGAGATCGTCACCACCTTGCTGCTCAACTACGTGGCACTCAACCTCGTCAACTATTTCATCTTCGGATCGGCCGGATTCTTCCGCGACCCCACCACTGCCTTTCCGCAAGGTCGTCTCGTGGCCGACAGCGCGAGGCTGTCGCCGCTTTCGTTCTTCACCGACAAAGTCACCAACACATATCCGACGTTCTTCGTCGCGGTGGTGCTCGCCGTGGCGCTCTATTGGTTCATGCGCAGATCGAACTACGGCTACGAGACGACGGTGTTCGCCGACTCGCCGAACACCGCGCGATACGCCGGCATGAGTGCCGTGCGGCTGCAGTCGTCGGTGATGCTCATTTCTGGTGCGCTCGCCGGTGTCGGTGGCGCGATGTACATCGTCGGGCCCGCCGGCAAAGTCGACCCAGGACTCATGCAGATCGGACTCGGATACGCAGGCATCGTGGTCGCAGCACTCGCGCGATACAACTTCGTCGCGGTGTTGCTCGCCGCGGTGCTCTTCGCCGGGCTGCGCACGGGCGGCAACGCACTGCAAGCGTCGAGCGACCCGGTGCCAATCGCCATCGCGGTCGTGCTGCAAGGTGCGGTGTTGTTGTTCGCACTCGGCGGCGAACTCTTCAGACGAAACAAACTCACCATCACGCGCGTGCAGGCGGCGTCGGCATGAACTCCAACATCTGGCTGCTCACCTTCGCCGACGCCATCAGCATCGCGACCACGCTCATCTTGGCGTCGCTCGGCGCGATGATTACCGAGCGCAGCGGCGTGATCAATCTCGGCGTCGAAGGCATGCTCTTGATGGGGGCGGTCACCGCGTTCTTGGTGGGCGACGCGACCGGCAACTTGTGGCTTGCGCTCCTCGTTGCCACGCTCGTCGGCGTCGTGTTGTCGGGTGTGCACGCGGCGCTCACCGTCGGGCTGCGCGCGAACCAGATCGTGTCGGGTCTCGCGATGGTGATCTTTGCGACGGGGCTCTCACAGTTCATCGGCAAGCCGGTGGAGGGCGACCCGCGCCCGGTGACCATCGAGCCGATTGGGTGGGGCGCGCTCAGTGACATTCCGTTCTTCGGGCCGGTCGTTTTCGGGCACGACATCTTCACGTATCTCACTTGGCTGCTCGTCGCTGTTGCGTCGTTCTACATCCACCGCACGCGGCCTGGGCTGCTCTTGCGCGCCACGGGTGATGCGCCCGCCACGGTCGACGCACAAGGTGGTTCGGTGTCGCGCATCCGCTGGTCGCACACCGTCGCGGGTGGGGCACTCATGTCGTTCGGCGGGGCGTGGTACATGCTGGCGCGCGGTGCCGCGTGGAACCAAGCAGCGACCACCAGCGGCATCGGCTGGATCGCGCTCGCTCTCGTCGTCTTCGCATCGTGGCGGCCGTTGCGCGCAATCGGCGGCGCGGTGCTGTTCGGCTTCACGCTGCAGGTGCCCTTCACTCTGCAAGCCGAACAGATCAGCATCTTGCCGCCAACAATCGTGGCGATGTTCCCGTATCTCGTCACGCTCGTGGTGCTCGTGGCATTGTCGACGCCGCGCGCCCGCCGCGTGCTCGGTGCGCCGGCAATGCTCGGCCAGCCGTTCGTACGAGACGAGAGATGAGGCGACTCTCGACCGCGTCGACTGACGCGGAGATTCTCGCGGTGCTGCACGAAACTGCCGACGCCGCATACGCCGTGTTGAGTACCAACACCGACTGGGGGCTTTCGGGCCGACGCCCGACCCAATATTCAGTCGACTTGCGCACCGATGCGGCGGCACTCGAAGTGCTGCACGCCGCCGGCATTGCCGTGATGTCCGAAGAGAGCGGTCGCACAGGGGAGTGGAACGACGACTCCATCATCGTTGTGATGGATCCGCTCGACGGCTCGACGAACGCGAGCCGCAGGGTGCCGTGGTACGCCACTGCGCTTGCCGCAGTCGACAAGAACGGCCACCGCGCGTCGCTCGTTGCCAACCAATACACCAACGAGAGCCGCTACACCGCGGTGCGCGGCGGCGGTGCGCTGCACAACGGTGAACCTGTCTCGCCCTCGCAGTGCCGCACGTTGTCGGAAGCCATCGTCGGTGTCTCGGGAATTCCGAAGAAGCATCCTGGTTGGGCCCAATTCCGCGCACTCGGTGCCGCCGCGCTCGACATCTGCCTCGTCGCGCATGGTTCGCTCGATGCGTGGGTCGACCTCGCCTCGCACGGCCCGTGGGATTATCTCGCGAGCGTGCACATCTGCCGCGAGGCCGGCGTGGCGGTCGGCGAAGCATCGGGTCGCGACTTGATCGTGACCGAGCACGGCGAACGACGCTCGCCGGTGGTGGCAGCAACCCAAGAGCTGATGAGTGCGGTCTCGCGCATCAGAGAAAAGGCGTGACCCGGCGTGGCGCGTGAACTCAGCGGCGCGCATGTGGTGGTGGTCGGGGCGACCGGGGTGCTCGGCGCCGCCATCGCCCGAGAGTTCGCCGTGCGCGGTGCGCGGGTGTCGGCCATCGTGCGCGACCATGCTCGACTCGACGGGGCGAGCGTCGCGCAATATGCGCTTGCCGATGTGACTGACCATGCGGCGTTGCGCGTGGCATTCGCTTCGGTCGCGCCGTTCGACGGAGTCGTGAACGCCACGGGCGTGGTGGCATTCGGCAACGTGACCGACCTTGACGACTCGACGCTCTCGCGACTGTTCGCGGTGAACTCGGTGGCGCCGGTCGTCATGTTGCGCGAGTCTTCTGCGCATCTCGCCGACGGCGGATTCTTCATGAACCTCTCGGGTGTGGTGGCCACGCAACCTGTCGGCGGTATGGCGGCCTACAGCGCATCGAAAGCTGCGGCGTGGGCGGCGATGTCGGCAGCGAGCCGCGAGTTTCGTCGTCGTCGCATCGACGTGATCGACGTTCGCCCGCCGCATACCGAGACCGGGCTCGCAGGTCGTGCAATCGCCGGCACTGCGCCGAAGATGCCCCAGGGTCTCGACCCAGAGACGGTGGCGCGACGCATCGTCGATGCGGCAGCCGCCGGTGAGCGCGATCTGCCCGTGGAGGCGTTTGCCAACTAAAGGCTGAACTCAGCCAAGTTGGAAACGACGCGTTTTCACCGCAATTGGCCCGTCTGAAGTGGAGCAGGCGAAAGTCGCTGTGATGGTTGGCTTGGTCTTCGACTTGGCTGGTAGGCCGAGTTGCTTGGGTAGTGCGGCAATCTGAGAATTGCTGTATGCGACTGAAGCAGTTCCGGTGGCGGAGAGCGAAACGCTGCGCTTGGCCGCCTTCTTGCCTGTCAGCGAAAAGGTGCACTTTGCGCCTGGAGGACCGCTGACCATTACGGGCTCCGATGCGGTGATCGAAGCAGTCCCGCCGTCAGTGCTCGGCATCGGTCGCACGATGACAGCGTCGCCAGCGCCAGAACGAAGTGCCACTCTCATCGTCGATGGCGGTCGTGAATTCGCCGGTAATGCTGTCGAGATCTGGTCGCTGGTATTTGGTTTCGGCTCGATCACGCACGTGGCACCCGGCGGGCATGCGGGAATCGTTGTCGGGATGGTGGTGCAGGTTGCTCCCGGCGGACAGCCAGTGGTCTCAAACTTGCACGAGTCTTCGCCGTTCGGGCACGGATTTGTGCTGTAAGCGGTGCAGTCAGAAGTGCCCTCAGGGCAGCTCACTCGACTGTCTCGCTCTCGTTTCTTGCCTTTCATGCTTGCGAGTTGGTCGGCGACGGTCGCGAGCTCGGGGAGCTCGAAGGCATCCGTGTACGTGTAGGTTCCAGTTCCGGTCTGTCCTTTCAGTTCGCCCGTCGCGGCGGTCACGGTTGCTTTGGCGGTCATGCCGACGGCGACGCATGCAGAGTTGCACATTCCGGTCACGTCGGCGTATCCCTCAATGGTGCCAAACACGTCAGTGGCTTTGGACGCCGATGAGCCCTTGAATGTGCAGCCAAAGGCAAGCGGAGCAGAAGCGCTGGCGACATTCACCGAGATCAATCCTGAGACAGCTGCACCAACGGCGACGCTCGCCACGACTGCCATGCTGCCTCGGGCGGAACAGTCGGCAGTGAAAACTCCATCGGTGACGCCGCGGGAGGGAATTGTCATGGTGCCGCTGAGTGTTTGGACTCCGCTGTTGATCGCGAGAGTCGGTCGACAATTGAGCGAGAGTTGGGTCTGAACCCGCTGGTCCATGGCCAGGCCGATCATCATTTCGGTGGTCGAACCAAACGAACGTGATCCGTCCGAACAATTGAGGGATCCGATGGTTACCGAGCGTTGAGCAAGACCCGCAAGGTTCAAAGCGATATTGAAGTCGGTCGACCCGAGGTCCTGTGCAGACGCGCTGTTGAGAAGCGGCAGTGGCACTGGAGCCAAGCTGATCACGAGGGCTGCTGAAACGCGGGAGGCATGGCGGAAAATCTTCATGACGGCATCATACATTCGACGAAATTTCTGAATTGCAGTCTGGGTCTGACGCTGAAGAAGCGTTCGCCGGGTGACGCAAGACGTCATAAAAGGCGAACTATTCTCAAACGCATGATTCGTCGTCACGTGTTCGTCGGAGTGTTGCTTGTCGGTGCTTTGATTCCCGCGACCGCGGCGGTGGCGGCGGTGAAGAACGGCGGTTCGTGCACGAAGGTCGGTCAGCTGGTGACCGTGAAACAAAAGAAGAAGTCCGTCGATTTCATCTGTACCCAGGAGGGCAAGAAGAAGGTGTGGCGTTTGAGGCCCAGCAGCGCCATGCCCGGTGGTGCGACCGGAACCACGCCGGGCGGCACGACCACAGCCAAGCCCGGCGAAGCACCAGGCGGCACTGCGACCGCGTCTGACTGCGACAAAGCGCAATATAAGGCGACGAGCACGGGTGTCAACAACATCGTCGGATGCGATCACACGTCGACCTACTCCGAACTGGCCGCCACCTCGGGCACATCGGTCACCAACGGTCAATCGGCGGTCGGCTTCATGGGCATGCCGGGCGTCGCGAACGAGAGTGGCGGCGCGCTCTTTTTCAATCACCCGGCCGGCATGGCCACTGATGGCACGCGGCTGGCGATCGCCGACCGCAACAACAACAGAGTGCTCGTGTGGAACACCGCGCCGACAGCGAACACGGCGCCGAATATCGTGCTCGGTCAACCCAACTTCAACACCAACAACTCGGGCTCGGGTCTCAACGAGATGAACTGGCCGAGCGACCTGAGCATCTCAGCGTCGGGGATGCTGATGGTCGCCGACAGCAGCAACCACCGCATCTTGATCTGGCGCACTTTCCCAACATCGAGCGGCCAGGCAGCCGACCTTTCGCTCGATCTCGGCGACAGCTCGTGGCCGTGGGGCGTGTGGACCGACGGCACCAAGATGATCGTGTCACGCACCGAAGCCGGTGACATCAAGGTGTGGAACACGATTCCGACCGCGTCGGGCGCCACTGCTGCCTCGTTCACCATCGATCCTGATGTGCTCGGTACGCCGCGCCAGATCACGTCCGACGGAACGCGCCTGATCATTGGTGACGAAAACTCAAAGTCTCCGCTGGGCAGTCGCGGTTCGCACGTGTGGAATGCGTTTCCCACTTCGGCGTCGTCGAACCCCGACTACTTCATGTTGTTCGGTCGCGACAAGAACGCCGGCTGGTACAACGGCCACATCGATTCGACGGGCGTGTACTTGCTGCAGCGCGACCTTGAGATCCTCCGCAATTTCCCGACTTCGAATCCGTCGGGTAGCGAGCTTGCGGTCGCGCCGCCCGATGTCGGTTTGCAGGGCGGCGACGGCGGCGACGTCGCGAAGGTGGGCAACCGCGTCTATGTGCTCGAATACAACGCCAGCCGGATCGCGGCGTGGAACACGGTGCCGACCAAAGCCGACCAGGCAGCCGACTTCTATGTGGGCTCGAGCGGCGCGGCAGACAACAGCAACCGCGCGCAGTACATGATCACCAACCCTGTGATGGCGTCTGATGGCACGTCGCTCGCCATCAACAGCGACTTCGAGCGCCGTGTGTATGTGTGGAAGAAGATTCCTGGCGACAACAACACCAAGCCCGATTTGTCGTTCATCATGCCGTTCCAGCCGTGGGACTCGGCGGCCGCGACATTCAAGGGCGCCAAGATCTACGCAGTCGCCGGAGAAGGCAAGTTGCACATTTGGTCGGGCGGAATTCCGCAGAGCAAGTCGACACTGCCGTCGACGCAGCTCGACACCAACATCGGCGGCATCACGATGTCGGGGCTCACGGCAGTCGCCGCCGACGCGAACTACATCTATCTCGGCGACAAGCAATCGGCCAAGGTGTATGTGTTCAACCAGATTCCGACCGCGACAAGCTCGCCGGTCTTCACGCTGCCCGGGTGTCCCGCAACCACGCAGTTGCGATCAGACGGCAATTATCTGGTGCTCACGTGTATCGGTTCGCCCGGCGTGACCGTCTGGACCGTCGGGGCGCTCTCGAACAACCAGTCCGGCACCGCAATCACCGGAACGACGTTCAACTTGCCGATGGGCGGACTACCGGTGAACGGCGGTCTCTTCGTGGCCGACACCGGCTTCGACCGCGTCGTGTGGTGGTCGACGATGTCTGCTGCGCTGTCTGGTGCCGCGCCGACGGCGGTGCTCGGTGCATCCACCGCAGCGACGAAGGCGAATTCGGGTCTCGGCATCTCCAAATTCCGTATGCCGCGCTCGATGCTCGTGCAGCATGGGTACCTCTGGGTCGGTGAGCAGAAATTCGGCAACCGAATCCTGCGGTTCAAGCTGAGCTGAGGCCTTTCGCTTGGCGCGGCGCGCCGTCGTAGCCTGAACCACTGCTGCGAATCGCTGCCGCGAGGCACGCATCGCGGGCGCTTAGCTCAGTTGGTTAGAGCATCTCCCTTACAAGGAGAGGGTCGGGGGTTCGAGTCCCTCAGCGCCCACTGCCTTGATCGTTCGCGACCTGTGTCGGTCGCACGTCGGCGCAAACCACGTGAGCGGCTCGCAGCCTGTGGCACAATGGCGTCGATGGCAGTGATCGCGTCGTGCCACCGCAAGCCGAGAGCCGTCGAGCGATTGCTTGTCGTCGTCGGATTGTTGATTGCGACGCAGCTGTCGGCGGCACCTGCGCGCGCGGCAATCTCGGTGCCGACCCAACCATTCCTCATGTCGTTCGGCACGTGCGTCACGGGCGCCACCGACTGTATGAATCCTGCTAACCACCTCGTGCAGCTCGCGCAGAGTGCCGACGGCAGAACTTGGTCACTCGTGGGCGGCTGGCAGTCATTCAAGGGGTCGGTGCCCGACGTGTTCCGCCGTGGAAACACGTTGTATGTCTTCTCGACGAGCGGGCTCATGCGCATCGATATGACCACCGGCGTCACCACAACGACCAACGTCACGCTCAGTGAGGGTGGATACGTCGACCCGTCGATCGCGCAGTTGCCGGACGGGCGACTCATTCTCTTCTACCTTCCGAGCATCATGGGGCAAGACCCGGCGCAGTGCGCACAAGGCGAGAGTTCGTGTGTGCGGCAGATTAGGTCGGCGGTTGAAGTTGCAGGAAGTGACGGCAGCCAATTCACCGTCGACGCAGGCTCGCGCGTGTCGGAGACCATTACGTCGGGTTCGTTCAGCGACCCCGACATTTTCTACAACGGAACCGAATGGGTCATCTACGTGTCTCGCGGTCCGAGCGTGCACGCCTATACGTCGGCGTCGTTGCAGGGCACGTACGCGCTTCGCGGCATCGTGTCGAACAATCTCGGTGGCGTGCCCTCGGCCATGCAGCTCGCCGATGGCACCATCGCAACTTACGTGCACACCCAAGTTGGTTCGTCGCGGGAGATTCGTATGGCGACCACCGCGACAGGGATCAGTTCAATCGCTTCGTTCCAAACCACGCTCAGTGCCCCGTCGTTCGGGCTCGGACCACATGCGGAGAGCCCCGGGGTGGCGCTCAACGTGGTCGGCATCACGTGCGCGGCTTGTGCTGCAACAGCTTCTACAACGACGACCACCACCACGGCGACTTCTGCCGCTACTCCCGCAGCCGCAGCCGTTCGCATCGGCGCGTCGTGCACGCGGGCGGGTGCGACGACGACGGTCAACAAGACCAAACTGGTGTGCAAGAAGTCTGGCAAGCGCCTCGTGTGGAGCAAGCGCTAGCGCTGCACGTCGCTGCGCGTGGTGCTGCGCCGCGTCTCTATTCGCCGACGAGCTGTTTTCGCAGTTCGCGCTTCAAGAACTTGCCGCTCGCATTCCGCGGAATCGGCTCGTCGCGGAACCACACCCGTGACGGGATCTTGTGGCGAGCGAGGTTGGGCGCGAGAAACGCGCGCAGGTCGTCTTCGCTGAGCGTCATGCCGGGTCGCAGCACGATGCAGGCAGCCACCGCTTCGCCGAGCCGTTCGTCGGGAATGCCGAACACCGCCGCCTCGGCGATCGCCTCGTGGCGGTAGATGGCTGCTTCGACCTCCGAGCAATACACGTTCTCGCCGCCGCGAATCACCATGTCTTTGGCGCGGTCGACGATGTAGACGAAGCCGTCCTGGTCGATGCGCGCGATGTCGCCGGTGTTGAGCCAGCCGTCCTTGATCGCTTCGGCGGTCGCCTCGGGGCGGTTCAAGTAACCCTTGATGACCACCGCACCGCGCACGCACAGCACGCCGGTGAGGCTCGGGTCGCGCGGCAGGTCGTTGCCGGCGTCGTCGACGAGTTTGGCTTCGAGCGTCGCCACCACCGGGCCGCACGACGACGGCTTGCTCGTGTACCACAGCGAAGTGTTCGCCGTGATGATGCCGTGCGTCTCGGTCATTCCGTAGCCGGTCGTCGGAGTGCCGGTTTCGAGTTCTTGGTCGATCTTCTCGACGAGGTCGGGCTGCACCGCCGAGCCGCCGCCGCTGATCGCCGCAAGCGACGACGTGTCGCGCGACTTCCAATCCGGATGCAGGATGAGTTCGCGTCCCATCGTGGGTACACCGGAGAAGTTCGTGACTTTCTCGCGTTCGATCAGCTCGAGCGCGCGACCTGCGTCCCACTTGTACATGAGCACCAGCGCGCCGCCGACGAGCGTCGCGGGGTGCATGATGCAGTTGCATGCGGTCACGTGGAAGAGGGGAGTCGGCGCCATGAACACCGGCGGCAGCGCCTGAGGTGCGGGCGGCGCCTTCGCGAGATCGCCCGCGGCCACCGCCTTGGCGATGCCCATCGTCGCGGCGGTCGACATGTGCGCGACGTTCATCACGTTCACTACCGAGCCGCGATGGTGGAGTTGCGCGCCTTTCGGGAAGCCCGTCGTGCCCGAGGTGTAAAAGATGGTCGCATCGTCGTCGGGGTCGATCTCGACGGTCGGCAACGAGCCCGGGTCGGCGGCCGACACCACGTCGGTCCAGCGCACGCCGCGCGGCGGCAACGAGCGACTGCTGCGCACCGAGACGACGACGATGTCCGGACGGTTCTCGATTTGCACGAAACGCTCGAGGCGTTCGTCGTCGGCGATCAGCACCTTGGGTTGGCTGTCGTTGAGCGCGTACTGCATCTCGCTCGGTGTCCACCAGGCGTTCATGCCGACGCACGCGGCACCCACGCACACGATCGCCCAGTACGACACGACCCACTCGGGGTAGTTGCGCGCCGCCACAGCGACACGATCGCCGCGCCTGACGCCAGCGTCGACGAGGAACTTGGCGAGGCGCCGCACGTCGGCGTGCACCTGCGCGTAGGTGTAGCGCTCGTCTTCGTAGACCAGATACGTCTTGTCGCCGTGGCCGGCGGTCATCTCCCACAACGCGCGCATGGTGGGCGGTGCCGCAGTGAAGGTCTTCACGGGCACGCCGCGAACTTCAATGGTCGATACGGCGAAAAACGAGCCCGCGGCCTCGAGTTCACTGCGAGCGGCGGCGTAGTGCTTGATCATCTGCCAATGTTGGCACCCCTGGGCACCCCGATCACCAAGAATTCACCCCTGGGTAGCCGTGAATCCTTTGCCAGGGACTGTCGTATCGGCTACTGTTCGGGCAGGTACGGTTTGTCGTATTAGGTACTACTCGGAGGTTCTGGTCATGAAATCCCGCTCCCGTCGCCCGCTGTGGATCGCCATTGCCGGAGTGCTCGCCACAATCGCAGGCCCAGTCGCCCCCGCGAGTGCTGCGCCTTCGCCCATACAGGTTGTCAACACGACCCCGATTTCTCCGAGTGCGACCACTTTGGCTGCTGGCGACGCGCTGAGTATCTACGCATGTTTTCAAGGAGAAGTTGCCCGTAGCGGTGGCGCCGACGGTGACGTGAAGTTGATTTTGAACTCCAAGACGGCGGGTGTCGCCTGGGCCGGAACGCGGGCGACGTCGACGCCCGCAATCCCTGGCGTCACCAACAACTGTTTGGAGTTTGCATACACCGTCGCAGGCGGCGACACCTCGCAAGTCGGTCTGCAAGCCAGCGCTATCACTCTTGCGAACAGTGCAACGCTGACGATCACCGGATTCGACACGATTAGCGCGTCGCCCTACAACTTTTCGCCTGCGCAGAACCTCTGCAACGCGGGGCCCTGCGGAGGTGGCGGCTCAGTGCAACTCGCCGTCGACGTCACGGCGCCGTCTCGCGCGTCGGTCTCGCCTGCAGACGACGCGGCGAGTCAGGCGCCGGGGAGCAATCTCGTGCTCACGACCAATGAGCGGGTGGTAGCGGGACTCTCGCTGCAGTCGCGAAGCTGCAGTTCGTCCACGGCAACGGTGGTCGCTTCGCGCGATCATGACATCGTCGTTGGAGATCTGATTTACGTCTCGCTGACGGGGCCGGGATACGACTCTGGTACTGGCGGCATGACGTATTTCCGCGTCACCGCAGTGACGGGTCGCAACATTTCGTACGCCGTGGGCTGCACGGATGAATCGTCGACGGTCACGGGTGGCGCACTCGCACCGCTGCGCTACATCACGGTTGCCGAAGACGCAGACACCGCAAAGAACCTCTCCAACATGGCAATTGCGAGCAATGTGGCAACACTCACCTCCAACGGCCACGGTTTTGAAGTCGGTGACACGGTCGTGATCGAGGGTGCGGCGACGGCCGGTGGCGCCCAGCGGCAGGTCAACGGCGCCTTCGTGGTGTTGTCAGCCGATGCCAACACGTTCACCGTGAATCTGACGCGCGCGAATACTGCTTCGAGCTCGAACGTCGCCAACACACCTGACGTCGGGTCGGTCAATACGACGGCTGGCACCGCGCGACGAGTCATTGAAGCCATACCTGGATTTGCGAGCAACGTGGTTGCTTCTTCTATGGCTCCGTTCACCGTCACGATTGATCCGGCCGGCACGCTGCCGGGCTCGACCGCGGTGCACGTGCGGGTGCAGGCTGGTGCACTGCGAGATGCCGCCGGCAATAGTTACGCCGGTATCACCGATGCCACTACCTGGAACTTCGGCACTGGAGCGGGCCCGGCCAGCATCACCAACGTCACTTCGTCGACGAGCAACGGCTACTACAAGAACGGCTCGCCGAACGTGTCGATTCAGGTCCGCTTCAACCAGAGCGTCACGGTCGACACCTCGGGCGGTACGCCGCGCTTGCAGCTCAACTCGAGCAACACCACGTTTGCCACGTACGCAAGCGGCTCGGGCTCCAAGACGCTCACCTTCACCTACGTGATCGGGGCGGCGGACTCCACGGTTACGCAGCCAAGCCAACGCCTCAACGTGACGGGATTGCAGTTGAACGGCGGCACCATCACCGGTGTGTCGGGCAGCCCGTCCGTGCCGGCGTCGGGCGTAACCGGTTCGCTCAATCTCAACAAGAACATCGTGATCGACAACACGGCACCGAGCCCGATGGGCTACCAGCCGTTCCCCGGGGCAGTAGGCGTGCAGGCCACGTCGGCGCTCACCGTCATGTTCCCCGAGAACATGGCCGCGGTCAACACCAAGAAGTTGTACATCAAGACCTCTACACCGCACACGGCGGCCACGATCACGACGGCCGCGTTGGCGTCAAACGTCGCGACGATAACCACTGCCGCTGCGCACGGCTTGGTGGCTGGCAACGCAGTCACTATCGCCGGAGCATCGAACGCGGTGTACAACGGCGATTTCACCGTGGCCTCGGCACCGACCAGCACGACCTTCACAGTCGCAAAAACAAACGTCGACGTCGCCAGTGCAACGGTGGGCGGCACCGCCACTCGTACCGCGTGGGAGACCATCACGCTCAACACGGCAGGCGGCGGCAATGTCGCGGTGTCGAACTTCCCGAACAACGGCGGTGCCGCGATCACGATCACGCGTGCCGCCAAGGCGTCCACGGTGAATCTCGTGACCGACCCGCCGACCAGTTACTACGTTGATGCCGAAGCCGGTGCGTTTGCCGACTTGGCCGGAAACACGTCGCCGATTCTCACATCGAGCGCAACGACGAACTGGTACTTCCAGGCGAGCCCCGACACCACGCCGCCGGTCTTCCAGCCCAACCAGTCCGACCCGCCGAACGGCATGAGTACGTTCGACCCGTCGCGCAACATCCAACTGGCGTTCAGCGAAGCCGTGTCGACAGTGGCAACCAAGACAATCAAACTCTGCACGGGCGACCCGGGTTGTGCGACGCCCGTCGAGACCTTCACGCTGCCGGCGGCCAATGTGACCGCGCTCGGCGGCGGTCTGCGCATTGAGATCAACCCGACGTCTGACCTCACGCGATCGACGACGTATTTCATTCTCATCGATGCAGGTGCCTTCCAAGACGGCGCCGGCAACGTGACTGCCGCCGCCACAACGGCCGGGCAATACACCTTCGCCACGAACTTCGCTGGTGGTGGCGGTGGCGGAGGAGGTTCGTGCGGTCCGCCGCCGCTTCCGCCGTGCAACGTCGGCCCGGGCCTCAACTTCGGGCCTGGCGGCATGATCCAGAACCCGGGCGCAATCTCAGGTGGCGACATGGCCAACCTGCGCCCCGACAACTTCATGGGTTTCCGTCCTGACGATGCGCGCAACCTCGGATCTGGTGCGTTGCAGAATTTCCGCCCCGACCAGTTCGGTGCGTTGCCGCCGACCGCCATGGGTGGATTCGACCGCAACCAGATCAACAGCCTGAACCCGGCCGCAATGGCGGGAATGAATCAGAACCAGCTGCGCGCCCTGCCGCCAGAGGCGATGCAGGGTTTCCGACCGGACCAGATGGCGCAGTTGCCGCCGTCGGCGATGGCCGGCTTCGACGCACAGCGCGTCGGGCAGTTGCCGCCGTCGGCGATGGCCGGCTTCAACGCCAACCAGATGCAGCAGTTGCCGCCCTCAGCGTTCACGGCGTTCGACCAGTCGAGGATGGCGCAGTTGCCGCCGTCGGCGATGGGTGGATTCAACGCCAACCAGATGCAGCAGTTGCCGCCGTCGGCGATGCAGGGCTTCAACGCCAATCAGATGGCGCAGTTGCCGCCGCAGGCGATGGCCGGCTTCGACCCGACGAAGATGCAGCAGTTGCCGCCGTCGGCAATGGCCGGCTTCAAGCCAGAGCAGATGCAGCAGTTGCCGCCCGCGGCGTTCACTGCATTCGACCCGACCAAGGTGCAGAACCTGCCGCCCGCGGCAATGGCCGGCTTCGACGCGACACGCATGGGGCAGATGCCGCCCGCCGCGATGCAGGGGTTCAAGCCCGATCAGTTCGCGCAGTTGCCGCCTGCCGCGATGGCAGCGTTCGACCCGACGAAGATGCAGCAGTTGCCGCCCGCGGCGGTTGCCGGCTTCAAGCCTGAGCAGATGGCGGCGCTGCCGCCGGAGGCGATGCGGGTGTTCGATCCGTCGAAGATGCAGCAGTTGCCGCCTGCGGCGATGGCCGGGTTCGATCCGACCAAGATGCAGGCGTTGCCGCCGACTGCCATGGCGGTGATGAACCCCAACCAGCTGAATCAGATGCCGCCGGCCGCGTTTGGCGCGATTCAACCGCAGCAGTTCAACGTGCTGCCGCCAACGGCGATGCAGGGTTTCAAGCCAGAGCTGATGGCTGCGTTGCCGCCGACGATGGTGCAGAACTTCAAGCCTGAGCAGTTCGCCGCGTTGCCGCCGGCAGCGATGGGCGGTCTCAACGAAGATCGTTTCCGCGCGCTGCCGCCGCAGGCGATGACGGCGTTCAATCCGCAACAGATGGGTTCCGTGCCGCCGCAGGCGATGGAAGGCATGCGCTTCACGCAGATGAACGTGATTCCGCCGACCGCGATGCAGGGCTTCAAACCCGACCAGTTCGCGGCGCTGCCGCCGCAGGCGATGCAGGGATTCAAGCCGGATCAGTTCGCGGCGCTGCCGCCGCAGGCTCTGGCCGGCATGGAGCCTGAACAGCTCCGCGCCTTGCCGCCGCAGGCAGCCCGCTCGCTGAATCCGCAGCAGGTCACGCAAGTGCCGCCGCAGGCAATGGCCGCGATTCCGCCGGGAGTCTTCAAGGCATTCCCGCCGGAAGCGATTGCCGCGCTGACACCCGAGCAGCGCAACGCGTTGCCGCCGCAGGCGCTCAACCCGCCGCCGCTCGCGCAGCCCGCGACGGCCGGCAACATCGGCGCGATCATCAACTCGATCAGCGGATGGAACATCGACAAGGTGCCGCCCGCAGCGTTCACCGGCATGAAGCCGACCGACGTCGCGAAACTTCCGGCTGACGCGTTCAACGCGTTGAGTCCGTCTCAGATCGGCGCGTTGCCGCCCGCAGCGATGAGCGGCATCAAGCCGACGCAGATGTCGTCGTTGCCGCCTGAGGCGATGGCGGCGTTCAAGCCGACGCAGCTCGGACAGCTTCCCCCGACGGCGATGGCCGCGATGTCACCGGCGCAGTTCGGTGCACTGCCGCCCGCAGCGATGTCGGCGATGAAGCCGGCGCAAGCTGGTCAGTTGCCGCCTGAGGCGTTCGAGGCGATGAAGCCGACCCAGCTCGGTCAGTTGCCGCCGGCCGCCTTCGGTGCGTTGAAGCCGACGCAAGTGGAGTCGTTGCCGCCTGAGGCGATGGCCGCGATGAAGCCGACCCAGCTCGGCGCGCTGCCGCCGTCGGCGATGGCCGCGATGTCACCGGCGCAGTTCGGTGCACTGCCGCCCGCAGCGATGTCGGCGATGAAGCCGGCGCAAGCTGGTCAGTTGCCGCCTGAGGCGTTCGAGGCGATGAAGCCGACCCAGCTCGGTCAGTTGCCGCCGGCCGCCTTCGGTGCGTTGAAGCCGACGCAAGTGGAGTCGTTGCCGCCTGAGGCGATGGCCGCGATGAAGCCGACGCAGCTCGGTCAGTTGCCGCCCAACGCAATCGGTGCGCTCGCGCCCGAACAGGTCGCGGCATTGCCGCCGGCTGCAATGTCGCAGATGAAGCCGACGCAGGCAGCCGCACTGCCCGTGGATGCGATCGCGGAGATGAAGCCGACGCAGGTCGGTGCTCTGCCGCCCGCAGCAGTCGGTGGATTCAAGCCTGAGCAAGTGTCGGCGTTGCCGCCAGAAGCGATGGCGGCAATGAAGCCCACCCAGGTGGCGGCGCTGAAGCCGGCCGCGATGGGCGGACTCGAGCCCGAGCAGGTCGACGCATTGCCGCCGACTGCGCTGCGACAGGTGAGCGACAAGCAACTCGGCGCGATTCCGGCCGATGCGATGAAGTCGCTCGACATCGCACAGATCAACGCGCTGCCCACCGAAGCGTTCAAGGGCATGAAGCCCGACCAGGCCAACGCGCTCTCGCCGGACCAGGCGCGAGCGATGCAGCCGGCCGACGTGGCACAAATGCCCCCAGCGGTGCGCACCATCGTCAACAATCTGAAGGCCCAGCCGCCGGCCGGAGCCTGATCAAAGAGGAATTGACCGCTGACGCGGGCGGGTCACCGTAACTGGTGATCCGCCCGCGAAAGCGCGAGTCGTATCTAGTTGCGCGACGCGTAGCCGAATGCCAGCGACGTCGCGATGGCGAGCCACAACTGGTACGGCACGAGTGCGAAACCCAGCGCGGTCGATGCGCGAAATGTGAGCACCACGAGCGGTACCGTCAGCACGGTCGCGGCGCCGAGCGCGAACCCCGACGCCGTCAGCGAGTGCGGCACGTAAAACAACCACGCCCAAGCGAGCGCGGCCGCGACACTGAGCGCGAGCGAGACGAGCCACACCGTCTGCTCGGCGCGCGACTCGCGCCCGGCGACCGTCCACCCGGCGACGCCGAGCATCACGAAGTTGTAGGGCCAGATGATTCCGAACACCACGTCGGGCGGTTGCCACGGCGGACGCACGAGTGAGCGATACCAGCCGGCATCCGTCGACACCCAGCGACCTGCTCCGAGCGCATACACGACGACGATCGCGATGCTCGCGCCGCCGACAAGCGCGCGGTTCACGCGAAGAGTCCTGGTCGTCGGCGCGACATCAGCCGAGTGCGTCGCGTGCCGCGGCCGGATCGGGCGTGAAGCCCGGCGTGTCGCGGCAGAACTCCACCATGATGCCGTTCGGGCACGAGCGCAAAGACCGTCCACCAGTCGCCCGGCGTGCCTGTCGCGGTGCCGGGTTGCGCCACGGGGTCGCGGTCGCCAAAGAGCAGGTCGTAGACGGGGAGCACCGACGCATCGGCCTGCGAGCGCGGCACTTGTCGCAGTCGCGGCACTGGTCGTCTCCTCTCGTCGGCGGGCGAAGACGAGACTAGGTGGTTGAGCAGATAAGTCTTTTCGCGAAACGTGTCAGGCGTCGAGCACGGCGGCCAAACGACGAGCCTGAGTACGAAGCTCGGGCACGGCGGTCGACTCCCACAGCGTCCCGCGCCGCAAGGTGCCGATTGCAAAGAGTCCGCCGACGAGTCGCTGTGAGGCGTCGCAGACCTGCCCCGTGTCGGGGTCGGTGTCGATGCCCATGCCATGCGGCCCGGGCTGCGCGACGCCGTCGGCCACGAGCCGAGCCAGCGGGGCTTGTTGCAGCAGCGCGGTGTCGTCGGGGCCCGTGCACAACACGACTCGGTCGAAGTCGCGGGTTGTCGCGAGTGCTCGCGCATCGTCGCGCACGACGCGAACTCGGCCATCACGAAGACGATCGTGGAGTTCGTCAGCCACCGTCTGCGACATGCGGTGACGATGCACGTCCCAATGGCGTCGTGCATGACGCAAGAACTGCGACTGCTGCGCGGAGGAGAAGCCACGCCAGATGCGTTGTGTATGCGGCCGCAACGCGGCGAATGCCGCACGCCAGTCGGGTTGAGCGCGCAACCAGCGCGACACTGCGACGGGTGAGTCGAAGTGAGCCGGCACGACAGGTGCGGGAGCGTCCTGCGCAGGCGCATGGGCATTGGGAACGTGTCCAGCATGAACGGCTGGCAACAACCCGTGGCGCGACGTGCCCGTCACGCTCGCACCGCGTCGCGACAGCGTGAGTGCCACATCCACGAAGGTGAGTCCGGTGCCGACGCACAGCACGCGCTCGCCGTCGCCGATTTTGTCGAGTGCGCCCGGTGCCCACGGGTCGGCGATCAGTCGCGCGGGTTCGACCTCGCTGCACCACGCGGGTCGTGTGGGCGGGGCGTTGCCGAGTGCGAGCACCACTGCATCGGCAGACAGCGCTTGGGTATCCGAGGCGGCGGTGCGGGCGGTGAGGAGGCGGATTTCGCCGCGCCGCGCAGCGACAATGTGCTCCACACTCTCATGCAGGTGCACGAATCTCATCTGTGGTCGTGCGACTGCGGCGCGTTGCAGCTCGTCGCGCAAATAGTCGGCGTAGCGATGTCGGGCCACGAAGTCGTTTGCATCGCAGCGCATCCAGCGCACGAAGTGCGCGGGGTCGTCGTCGTACGCCGACATGCCGCCCGCGGGCACGTTGAGCAAGTGCGCAGCGTCGGCGGTGGAGTAGGCGACTCCCTCTGCCAATCGCTCGCGTGGCTCCACGACGGTGACTTCGGCGATGTTCGTGGTGTCGCGCAGCAGATGCAGTGCCACGAGTGCACCGGCGGCGCCGCCCCCGACGATCACGACACGTCGAGTCACTCGCAGAACCTCATGTGGCGACGCGGCATCGCGTCACGACGCTAGGCGTTCGTAGACACTCTGAGGTTTAGGTTGTTGCACTGTTCGCACACGCGCTCTGGCACGACACCGAGGCGGATCAACCAGCCGAACACGATGCAGCCGAGGCACACTGCAAATGCCGACTCGAGCAAGGCTGCACCAGCCAGCAAGCCGGCGACCACGCGCGCGGCGGTGCCGAGGTCGAGCAGGTGCAACACGCTCGCCGTCGACGCGAAGACGAGCCCGACGAATTGCGCGAACCGTTTCGGCGGCCCGGCGACGAAACGGTGGGCGATCGAGATGCGCGGCGTGATAACGCGAGTGGCGAGCAAGCCGAGCGGGCTGAAGGCCGGGCCGGTTGTGACGCGGGCGGCGAACCCGTAGGTGAGCGGCACCAGCAACCACGCGGCACCCGTCGCGGCATACGCGACGCTCATCACCACGACGCCTGCGGCGACGATTCGCGCCGAAGTTTCATTCACCGGGTGGGGGAAGGGGAAACGTTTCGTCATGCCGCGAGCCTAGCGGAATGTTGAGTAAATCAGTCGGGATTAGACACCACCCGTCGCACCGTGCATTTCTAGGCTCGTCGGAATGTCGGATGTCGCGCGCGACCTGTTGATTGTCGCGGTCGCGCTCCTCACTTCGGCAGTCGGCTCTATCGGTGGGCTCGGCGGTGCGATCTTGCTTGTGCCGCTGCTCTCGCTGGGCGACATGACCATCGCGCAGGCTGCTCCGCTTGGTCTGGTGAGCGTCATTGCCGGCTCGGTCGCGGCAGGTCGCGGTCAGGCGCGTGACGGCACCGTGAACCACCGGTTTGGCGTAGTTACCGAAATCGGGGCGACACTCGGCGCACTCGTCGGCGTGCTGCTCGCAGGTGCGGTGCCCGAGCGCGGGTTGTCGTATGGTCTCGCGGTGCTCGCGGTCGCTGCGGCCGCCGGCGGCGCGGCGCGGCGCGGCGTGCGATGGAAGAAAGACCCGTCGCTCACGCTGAGCGACATCGGTGAGCGCCACGGTTCGCTCGACGGCGCGTACCGACTTGACGACGGAGTGGTGCCGTATTCGCCGAGCCGCATGCCGCTCGGGGTCGCGCTGATGACACTGTCGGGAATCGTGACCGGCCTCGCCGGTGTCGGCGGCGGATTCCTGAAGACGCCCCTGTCGAGCGAGGTGATGCGTCTGCCCGCCAAAGTTGCGGCAGCCACGAGCACGTTTACCATCGGCCTCACGGCTTCCACTGCGCTCGCGCTCATGGCGATTGACGGGCGTGTCGTCGCGCAAGATGCGGCACTCGTGGTACTCGGTGCCGTCGTCGGGGGGACGGTCGGCGCACGGCTGCAGCGACGCGTCTCGCCACCCGTCGTGCGGCGCGCCACCAGCGTGGTGCTCGTCGTCATCGCGGTGCTGTTGGCGGTGCGGGCATGAGTCGCGACGAGCCCGCAGCCGCAGCGCGCGGCCCGGAAGTCTTCGACCGCGTCGCTTCGGGTGTGCTCGGCGTTGCTGTGCTGGCCGCTCTCGTCGGCGTGCTCATCTCGGGCGATTTTGGTCACGCGCTTGATGTTGCGGCGATCGCGTCGCTCGGTGCGTTGCCGATTGCGCGCGTCGCCGTGCTCGCGGTGCGCTGGTGGCGCGCCGGAGACCGACGGTTTGCGGGGGCTGCGGGCGTATTGTTGGCGTTGATGGTCGCAGCAGTGTTGATGGTGTCGGCGTGGCGCTGATTCTCGAGCAGTTCTATCTCGCGTGCCTGTCGCACGCCTCGTACCTCGTGGGCGACTCGGCGAGTGGTCGCGCGGTGGTGGTCGACCCGCAGCGCGACGTGGCGCAATATCTGGATGCCGCGCAACGACACGGACTGCGCATCGAGCGCGTGATTGAGACGCACTTCCACGCTGACTTTCTGAGCGGCCATCTCGAGTTGGCTGCGGCGACCGGCGCGGTGATTTCGTACGGCTCGGCGGCGGCCGGGCTCACCGAGTTTCCGATCGAGGCCGTGAGCCACGGCGAGCGACTCGGTCTCGGCGGCGTCGAACTCGAATTCCGCGAGACTCCCGGCCACACACCCGAGTCGATCTGCGTGGTCGTGCGCGAGGCGAGCGACGCGGCACCGTACGCGGTGCTCACCGGCGACACGCTCTTCATCGGCGACGTCGGGCGTCCCGACTTGCTCTCGGCGTTCGGTCGTACGCAAGACGAGATGGCACGCAGCCTCTACTCGTCGCTGCGCGAGCGGCTGCTCGACCTGCCCGACGCGACCAAGGTGTATCCGGCGCACGGCGCGGGTTCGGCGTGCGGCAAGAACTTGTCCACCGAGACGGTGTCGACCATCGGCGAGCAGAAGCGCACCAACTATGCGCTCGCACCGATGAGCGAAGACGAGTTCGTGCGCATCGTCACCGAGGGCCAGGCCGCGGCTCCGCTGTATTTCTCGTTCGCCGCCACCCGCAACCGCGCGGCGCGCCCCGAGCTCGACGAAGCCGCACCGAAGCCGATGTCTTACGCCGAGTTTTCTCGCAGCGTGGCAAGCGGGGCAGTAATTGTCGACTCGCGCGAGCCCGACGATTTCGCGCGCGGACACTTCGTCAACTCCCGCAATGTCGGATTGAGCGGAAGATTCGCCGAATACGTCGGCGAAGTGGTGCGGCCCGGCGAGCCGATCGTGCTCGTCTGCGAATCCGGCACCGAGACAGAGGCCAAGACTCGTCTTGCCCGCATCGGCTACGACAACGTGCTCGGTGCGCTCGACGACCCGCAGCGAGCGATGCTCGAACATCCAGACGAAGTTCGGGTCGCCTCGCGACTCACTGCCGACCAACTTGCTGCACGACGCGCGGCAGGCGAGGTGGTGGTGGTCGACGTGCGCGGGCCGGGCGAAGTTGAGGCCGGCATGATCGCCGCGGCGCGCCACATCCAGCTGGCGTCGCTGCTGAATCGCGCAGGTGAGCTCAACCCTGCGACGCCGGTGGTCGTCTACTGCGCCGGCGGGTACCGCTCGAGCATCGCCGCAAGCACGCTGCGCTCGCTCGGCTTCGTCGACGTGTCTGACATCGTCGGCGGCTACAACGCGTGGCACCTGCACCGCGAGCACAGCGGCGCGACTGCGCGCCCGACCGGCAAGCCCGCCAACTAGCCTCGCCGCCCATGGTCAAGCGCATCATCGTCGTGTCGGGCAGTCTGCGCAAGGCATCATTCACCACTGCTCTGTGCCGGCACGTGTGCGAAGCTCACGGTACCGACGCCGACTTCGTGCTGCGCGACTTCGTGCGGGTGCTTCCGACTTACGACGGTGATCTCGACACCGACAACCCGCCCGCGGTGGTCGCCGACATGCGGCGCGAACTCGGTGAATCGCACGCCGTGCTCATCGGCACGCCGGAATACAACTACAACATCCCGGGCGGATTGAAGAACTTCATCGACTGGGCATCACGACCGTTCGCCAAGCACAGCCTCATCGGCCGGCGAATGGGTGTGTTCGGATGCTCGCCCGGCGACCGCGGTGGCAAGGCGTCGGTGGAATACCTGCGCAACATGATTCCGCTGTTTGGTGCCACGCTGGTCGGGCCTGAGTTGCTCTTCCCGAAGATCAACACGAAGCTCGCTGAAAACGGTGCGCTCGATGCTTCGGTGCGCGAACCGCTCTTGGCGCTCGCCCGCGAACTCGCCGCGTAGTTCAGCGCTCGGCGCAGCGAACTCGCTGCGCGCCCGGCGCGCCCTTACGACAGGTTGCTGCTCAAGAGCCGCAGGAATTCGCCGCGCGTCGGCTCGTGCTCGAACGCCCCGCAGAACGCCGATGTCGTCGTGACCGAGTTTTGCTTCTCGACGCCGCGCATCATCATGCACAGGTGCTTGGCCTCGATGACCACGGCGACGCCAAGCGGGCTCAGTGCTTCTTGAAATGCATCACGAATCTGTGTCGTCAGACGCTCCTGCACCTGCAGGCGCCGCGCGCAGATGTCGACCACGCGCGCCACTTTGGACAGGCCGGTGATGTATCCGTTGGGGATGTAGGCCACGTGCGCCTTTCCGTAGAACGGAATCATGTGGTGCTCGCAGAGGCTGTACATTTCCACGTCTTTCACGATCACCATCTCTTGCACCTTCTCGGTGAAGATCGCGCCACGGATGACCTCGACCGGGTCATGGCCCTGGCCTTGCGTGAGAAACTGCATCGCCTTGGCGACGCGCTCGGGCGTCTTCAATAGCCCTTCGCGCTCGGCATCTTCGCCGATCAGTCGCAGCACGTCTTTGTATGCGCCGGCCAAGCCCTTGGTGGTTGCTTCGTCGTACGACTCTGTCTTCTTGTACGCCATGGTGGTGTCCTTTCGGTCTGGTTCGGTTCGGTCTGGTTCGGTTCGATAGGTCGTCGACGGTCAGGGATTCGCCACGATGTCGGCGGGGTATTGCACGATGTTGCGCGGCGTCTCGCCGAGAATCACGTGCAAGTCGAGGTGCGCGGGCACATGCGGGCGCAGCATGCCGTGCACGACGATCGCGATGTTCTCTGCAGTCGGGTTCACGTCTTTGAACTCCGGGACGTCGACGTTCAAATGCTTGTGATCGAGTCGATCGAGCACGTGCTGTTTGATGCTCGTCGACAAGACACCGAGATCCATCACGTAGCCGATCACCGGGTCGACGGGTCCGCAGACCCGAACGATGAGCTCGTAGTTGTGCCCGTGTCCGTTTGGGTTGTTGCACTTGCCATAGATGCGCGCGTTCTCCGCGTCGCTCATCGCCGGATTGTGGATGCGGTGCGCGGCATTGAAATGCTCGTGTCGATACACGGCGACGCGCTGGCTGCTCGGAGAGGCAGTCATGTTCGTCTCAACTCTACGAGATGATCTCCACACCACCGCCCGGGTGCTCGATCACCCAGCGTCGCAGCGAAGACACCGCCGCAGGTGCGGGCATCGCGAGCACCCAACCCGCTCGGGCGTCGCGGGCTCCTCCGGCGATGTCAGCAATCACTCGTGCCACGTCGTTCGCGCTCAGCGACGATGACAACCCGTCGACCGGCGCGATGCTGTCGGGCATCAACGAACGGTGCAGGGGAGTATCGACCACGCCGGGCGCCAGCGTGAACGCGCGGATGCCGTGCGGCTCGCCTTCGGCGTTGGCCACGACCGACAGCAGGTGCAGCGCCGACTTCGACGACGCGTAGGCAAAGAATCCGGGGAATGGATCGAGTTGCGCGAGTGACGATACGTTCACGATGCGCGCGTCGCCGTGGCGGCACATCGTCGGCCACAACGCGTGGATGGCCGCGGCTGGCGCCACCACGTTGAGTTCGTGCATCGCGCGAAACTCGGAGGGCGTGGTGTCGGCGATCGGAATCGCTCGTGCGGTGCCGGCGTTGTTGACCAGCAGGTCGATGCGCCCGTGGTCGTCGGCGGCCTGGCGTAACACCGCGGTGAACGCCACCGTGTCGGTCACGTCGCACGGTCGGGCCTGAAACGAATCGCCGAGCGCTCGGGCGAGCGCAGCAAGTTTGTCGCCGTCGCGGGCGATGCCGACAACGGTGTGTCCCGACTTCGCGAGCAGTCGCGCAGTCGCAGCACCGATACCGCTCGACGCACCCGTGACGATGGCGATCACGCACTCACACTATTCTTTTGGCATGACCGCGAACATCGAACAACGCGAGCGTATGCGCTCGGGCAAGGGCTTCATCGCTGCACTCGACCAGAGCGGAGGCAGCACGCCAAAGGCGCTCTCGCTCTACGGCATCGCCGAGTCGGAGTATTCGGGTGATGCGCAGATGTTCGATCTCATCCATGCGATGCGCACGCGGATGATCAAGAGTCGTGCATTCAATGGCGACCGAGTGCTCGGCGCCATCCTCTTCGAAGGCACGATGGACCGCGACATCGACGGCGTCGGCAGCGCGGAATTCCTCTGGACGAAAAAGCGGGTGGTGCCGTTGCTCAAAGTCGACAAAGGGCTCGCCGACGAAGCCAACGGCGTGCAGGTGATGAAGCCGATGCCCGAGCTCGACGCGTTGCTGCGTCGCGCGGTGCCAAAGGGCATCTTCGGTACCAAGATGCGCTCGGTCATCAAGCTGGCGAACAAGCAGGGTATCGATGCCGTCGTCAAGCAGCAGTTCGAAGTCGGTCGCCAGATCATCGGGCATGGCCTCGTGCCGATCATCGAACCCGAGGTCGACATCAAGAGCCCGCAGAAGAGCGAGGCCGAGGCGATGCTCAAGTCGGCGATCCTTGCCGAACTCGACCGGCAGCCCGCCGCACAACCCGTGATGTTGAAGCTCACCATCCCGAACGCGGCCAACTTCTATACCGACCTCATCAAGCACCCGAGCGTGCTGCGAGTGGTCGCGCTGTCGGGCGGTTATTCGCGCGACGACGCCAACCGCAAACTTGCCGAGAACCACGGGATGATCGCCAGTTTCTCGCGGGCCCTCACGGAGGGCTTGTCGGCCAAGCAGAGCGATGCCGACTTCGACGCGATGCTCGACTCGACCATCGCTGGCATCTACGCAGCGTCAATCACCTGACGCGTCAGCGAACGCACCCACCGCATGTCTCGCTCGCACGCGGTGCTCACCACCGACGGGGTCAGCGTGCAGTTGTCGCTCGGTGCGCGACTGCTCGGCATTTACTTCGCGCGGAGCTTGCGGATCTCATCCGATGAAATAGTCGGCATCTGGCGCAGCGACGCGCTCCACGTCGGCCGCCAACTCCGCTGGAAAATCGCCGGCACCGCACTCACGCGTCAGCGTGCGATGGGTTGGTTCAGCCGCCCCGGGCATCGCGGGCGCTGGGCGTGGGTGTGGCTCACGCCCGGTCGTCAAGTGGTCGTAATCGAGTCGCGCCGCGTGCGCCCTGCCCTCGTTGCCCTGCCGCTCGACTGGTTCGACGACGCGTCTTTGACGCGCATCCCGCACGATGCTTGGCCGGTCTGATAGACACAGGGCGTGAAGCCAATCAACATTCTTCGCGCCACCACGCTGGTGGCTGCGTTCGCAAGTTTCCTCTTCAGTGTGTATCTCTACTTCGCCAACGACGGCAGCATCGACGACAAGCTCAACGGCATCTTCGTCGGTGTCTGGGTGCCGTCGATTCTCGCGCTCGGCGCATTCCTTGTCGCATCGGAGAAGCGAGGAGGCTGACGTGAGTCAAGCGGGCATCTTTGCCTTCGGCTGTGTCGTGTTTTTCATCGTCGGCACCGGCATCTTCCTCTACGCGATGATGACAGTGCGCGAGGCCGCCGACCGCGAACGCACCGCCGGTCGTTGACGGCCGGCCTGGCCTGCCGGTCACTGAATCTCTGGAGCGGGTGACGGGAATCGAACCCGCATAGCCAGCTTGGAAGGCTGGAACTCTAGCCATTGAGCTACACCCGCGTGCGCGCCGCGTTGCCGCGGCACGTGTTGACAGCACCGCGTTGCCGCGGCGCCACTCACATCGTACTTAGAGCTGCATGCTCTTGATTTCGAGGAACTCCTCGAAGCCGTACTCTCCGTACTCGCGTCCGTTGCCCGACTGCTTGTAGCCGCCGAACGGCGCATTGGGGTTGAACCCGCCGCCGTTCACCTCGACCTGACCGGTGCGCATTCGCCGCGCAACGGCCTTCGCCTTCTCTTTGTCGGCCAACCACACGCCGCCGGCCAAGCCGTAGTCGGTCGCGTTGGCGATGCGCACGGCGTCATCCAAATCTTTGTACGCGATGATGCTGAGCACGGGCCCGAAGATTTCTTCGCGGGCGATGGTCATGTCGGTGGTGACGCGGGAGAACACGGTTGGCTTCACGTAGTAGCCCTTCGTCGTGCCCTCGGGTGTGCCGACGCCGCCGACGAGCAACTTGGCGCCCTCGTCGATGCCTTTTTGGATGTAGCCATTCACGCGATCGCGCTGCGCGGCAGAGGCGAGTGGTCCGAGGTTCATGCCTTCGGTGAACGGGTCGCACGGCTTCATGTTCGCAGCCGCCGCTGCTGCATGTTGCTCGGCTTCTTCGAGTCGCGACGCGGGCACCAGCATGCGCGTGAGCGCCGAGCAGGTCTGTCCGCTGTTCAAGAACGCCTTGCCGACGCCCGAAGTGACTGCCTTCTTGAAGGTCTCCTCGTCGAGATCCTCGCCGATGATGTTCGCCGACTTGCCGCCCAACTCGAGCGCTACGCGCTTCACCGACTCTGCACCCACCTGCATCACGCGCTTGCCGGCGCGGGTGCTGCCGGTGAACGACACCATGTCGATGAGCGGGTGCGCGGCGATCGCTTCGCCGACCACCGGGCCGACGCCCGTGACCATGTTGAACACGCCGGCGGGCAGACCGATTTCGTCGATGATTTCAGCGAGCATGAACGCATCAAGCGGCGCGACCTCGCTCGGCTTCAGCACCACGGTGCATCCGGCGGCCATCGCAAAGGCGACCTTCGCCGCGATTTGGTGCAGCGGATAGTTCCACGGAGTAATGCAACCGACCACGCCGATCGGCTCGCGCACGACGAGCGAGTTGCCGACTTCCTTCTGGTACGAGTACTTCTCGGCGATTGCTGCCGCCTGCTTGAACGAGTTGATTGGCAGCCCGACCTGCACGAGCTGGCTCAGCATCTTCGACATGCCCGTTTCGCGCGAGATGGCGGTGGCGATTTCGTCCATGCGACCCGCGAGACCGTCACCGATGCGCGCCATGTACTTCGCGCGTTCTTGCACGTCGAGACCCGACCACGACTCGAATGCCGCATGCGCCGCCTTCGCGGCGGCGTCGACGTCGGCGGCCGTGCCGGCCGGAATCGTCGCCATCACCGACTCGTCGGTCGAGTCGTACACCTTGATGGTGTCGTTCGCACTTGCCGACACCCACTTGCCGTTCACATAGATCTTGTCGTACGCCTTCATGATGCTCCTTTGCTATTCCCGTCGTCGGGTGACCCCAACCGTAGCGTGGAGCCCATGGCTGACGACATCCTGGACGTCGATTTGCTCGCATTCGAGCGGGGGAATGCAAAGCAGCGCAAGGCCGTGGTCGACGGCGTGATGCGCAGTCTCGCGACCGGGTTCGTCTACACCAGCCACGATCTGTCCGAGGACATGCTCGACACGACGTACTCGATGCTGTTCGAGTTCTTCAACAAGCCAACCGAGGAAAAGCGTCGCTACATCGCCGCAGGGGCCAACGGGCAGACGGGTTACACCGACGTGCTCGTCGAGACCGCCGAAGTGAGCGACAAACCCGACTGGAAAGAAATGCTCAACTGGGGCAAAGACCTGCCCGCGGGGCACCCGATGAAGCGCAAGTTTCCGCAGGCGTATCCCGATCAAGTGCTGCCCGAGGCGTCGGTGCCCGGCATCAGCAACGTGCTTTACGCGTTCCACGACGCGATGATCGGTTTGCAGACGCGATTCTTGCGCATCATCGCGATCGGCTTGGGCTGCGCGGAGAACTATTTCGACGAGATGGTCGACGACGGCTGTGCGCTCAACCGCGCCATTCGGTATCCGAGCATGAAGCAGGTGCCAGGCGAGGGGCATGTATGGGCCGCCGAGCACGGCGACATCAACTTGATTACCGCACTTCCGCGTGCCACCGCGAAGGGGCTGCAGGTGAAATACGACGGACGCTGGATCGACGCGCTGCCGCCGGCGGGCCACGTGATTCTCAACGCCGGCATCATGCTCGAGCGGCTGACCAACGGGGTCATACCGATCGGCTGGCACCGCGTGGTCGCCGACCCCGACTACGACGGCGAGCGATACAGCATCGTGCAGTTCTGCCACCCGCGACCGTCCACGCTGCTCGCGCCGTTGCCGTCGTGCGTGACCGCCGAAAATCCGTTGCGATATCCGACCGTCACCGCTGGCGACGCGCTCGACGAAGTGATCTACCGCATCAACCTCGTGGAAGGTGCGCGGCGCGCTTAGCCTTGATGTCGTGAACATCGGCGTGCTCACCGGCGGCGGCGACTGCCCCGGACTCAACGCCGTCATCCGCGCGGTGGTGCGCAAAGCCCAGAGCGTCGGCGACCATCGCGTGCTCGGCTTCTACGACTCGTGGGACGGCGTGCTCGAGAAGCGCTATGAAGAACTCGACATCAGCAAAGTGCGCGGCATCCTGCCCAAGGGCGGCACGATTCTCGGTACGCGGCGCGGCAGTCCGTTCGACCATGCCGACGGAGTGCAGCGCACCAAGCAAGTATTCAGAGACCTCGGCCTCGACGCGCTCGTCGTGATCGGCGGAAACGGCTCGTTGACGGTGGCGTCGATGCTGGCCGACGACCACGGGCTGCCGATCGTCGGCGTGCCCAAGACCATCGACAACGACGTGGTCGGCACCGACGCAACGTTCGGTTTCCAGACAGCCGTGCAGATCGCGAGCGACGCAATCGACCGGCTGCACACCACCGCCGAGTCGCACGACCGAGTGATGGTGGTCGAAGTGATGGGTCGCGACGCCGGGTGGATCGCGCTGCAGGCGGGCCTGGCGGGCGGGGCCACCGCGATTTTGGTACCAGAAGTTCCCTTTGATTTGACGGAGGTCGCCGCCATCGTCTCGCGACGCCACGATCGCGGTCGCTACGCATCGCTCGTCGTCGTGGCCGAGGGCGCCAAGCCCAAGCCGGGCACGTTGGAAGTGCCCGAGCCCAAGCTCGACAAATACGGACGTGAACTGCACGGCAGCATCAGCCAGGTGATTGCGCCGGTGCTTTCGCGTCTGACCGGCTACGAATCACGAGTCGTGCAACTCGGCCACGTGCAGCGCGGTGGAACTCCGACCGCGTACGACCGTGTGCTCTCATCACGGTTCGGCCTGGCTGCGGTCGACGCGATTCTCGAGCGCGACTTCGGCAAGATGGTCGTGTTGAAGTGCGGACAAATCGAGCGGGTCTCGATGCAAGTGACCCGCGGCAAGACGCGCACCATCGACCTTGAGTTGTTCAACGACGTAGCGCGCTCATTCTTCGGGTGATGCGATGACCGCAGTGCAGGACTGGATGCGGGAGATTTCGGCCAAGCATTGGATCGCCAACGAATACGTCGCCGGATCAGGAAAGCGAACCCCGGTCGTCGACCCCGCCACGGGCGAGACGATCGCAGAGTTCGCGCACGCCACGCCCGACGAAATCGACAAGGCACTTGCCGCTGCTTCTCGCGCCCAGCGTGAGTGGTGGGCGATGAGCGCGCTCGATCGCGCGAATGCGCTGCACCAGGTCGCCGACCGCATGCTGGCGATGACTCGCACGACGGGTGAAGTGCTCACGCGCGAGATGGGCAAACCGTTCCGCGAGTCGAACTGGGAGGGCGGTGCGTCTGCATCGGCATTCCGCTATTACGCAGAGATTGCACGCAACGAACAGGGTCGCGTCGCCGGGCCCGCATTGCCCGGACAGATGCACATGGTGCTGAAAGAGCCGCTCGGCACCGTTGTGTCGATCGTGCCGTTCAATTTCCCCGTGCTGCTCTTTGGCTGGCAGGCAGCCGCGGCGCTCGCCGCTGGCAACGCTGTCGTCGTGAAGCCGTCTGAACTCACGCCGCTCACGCTGCTCACGGTGATGCAGGCGTTCGACCATCTTCCCGCGGGCCTCGTGCAGGTCGTCACTGGCGGGGCAGAAGTAGGTCAGACGCTCGTTGCTCACGAGCACACGCACGCCGTGGCGTTCACCGGCAGCGTGCCGGCGGCCCAAGCAGTGGCCAAGGCGGCGGCCGTGCGCTTCAAGCCGGTGCTCATCGAGGCGTCGGGCAACGACCCGTTCATCGTGATGCCGTCTGCACCGCTCGATGCTGCCGCGCGAGGCGCAGCGTTCGCCGCATTTCTCAATTGCGGGCAAGTGTGCACGTCGGCGGAACGTTTCTATGTGCAGACCGACATCTACGACCAGTTCGTCGATGCTCTCGTGCAACAAGCGCGCGAATTGCGCATCGGTAGCGGCTTGGAGGCGGTTGACATCGGCCCGATGGCGTCGGTGCGCGAGCGCGATCGAGTCGAGCGCATCGTCGCGCGTGCCGTCGAGCAAGGTGCGACCATCCGAACGGGCGGCCGCCGACCCGAGCATCTCGCGGCGGGGGCGTTTTACGAGCCGACGGTGCTCGAGGTCAAGCACGACTTCGACATCATGCATGGCGAATGTTTCGGTCCGCTCGCACCGATTTGCCGAGTGGCCGATCTCGACGAGGCGATTGCGCGCGCGAATGACTCGCAGTTGGGTCTCGGCGCCAACATCTATACCCAAGATCTCGCCGAGGCGTTCCGCGCCATCCACGAGATCGAGAGCGGCATCGTGTGGGTGAACACCCCGCTCAATGACAACGACGCCGTGCCGTTCGGCGGCCGCAAGTTCACCGGGGCTGGGCGCGAACTCGGGGCGGAGGGCCTCGACCAATTCCGCCGGTCGAAGATGGTGATGATCGCGCCGACTGCGCAACCCGACCCGGAGTGGTTCCCGTACCCCGACGGAGACGCCTTCAACGCCTAG
>VFQS010000414.1_pt1 | contig 49305 bp, 49 predicted proteins | sample 3512361 | NCBI WGS metagenome assembly VFQS01 (sample SAMN10412375, study PRJNA504923) | tailings metagenome | isolation source: Relicate 1 Philex TSF3 active mining | place: Philippines | reverse complement strand
CCAGCAACGCCCCGCGCGCGCGATCTGCGTCTATGCGTGCAACGGCCCCCGGCTGAAGGCCTTCGCGCACAAGCTGCTCGGTAAAATGGGCGACGATATTGGCCAAAATGTCCGGGCAGATTTGGCGCCCGATAAACATCGCGATCCCAAATTGTTTCAGCGGTTTGCGCCCATAAAGTCCAAGCTTATATCCCAGCATCGCCGCGATCCAGACCGGCAGTAATGCCAGCCGAATGGGCGCGGTCCGCCGCGCATAAAACAGCAGAAAATGGGTAAATGTCGGGCGACGGGTTATCGTCTTGTCGAGATCATATATTGCAATATTCATATTTGGTCGCCAAGCCCCACCCCAAGGTATGCCAAATATGTTGGCGTGCCCCCCGATTTGGATGCGTTTAGGAGAAGCTGTTTGCAAGCGCAATGGACCTGCATCGTCCTTGCCGGGCAAAGGCCTGGTACGGATATGTTTGCACAGCATTTCGGGCTTGAACTGAAAGCTCTTGTTCCCGTGCGCGGCGAACCGATGGTTAGTCACGTCGTGCGGACGCTGCGTACGTCGCCGCTTATCGGTGAAATCATTGTCCTCTGTCAGGAACCCGATGCGCTGCGTCCCGCGGTCGATGCCGCAGGTGGCGCGACGTTGGTCCAAAGCCTGAGCAGTATATCGCTGAGCATCAAACGGCAGGTGGAGGCAGTAGGATTTTCGTCGCCGATATTGGTGACAACCGCGGACCACCCCTTGTTAACCGTTGATATGATTGCGGAATTTCTAGGAAAAGCGGAGGGCGATGTTGCCATTGCGATGGTGGAACGCAAGACGATGTTGGCGCAGTTTCCCGATGCCAAACGCACATGGTTGCGTTTTTCGGACGGCGCATGGTCTGGCGCAAATCTCTTCGCATTGATGAGCCCCAAGTCCGCATGCGCACTCGATTTATGGGCAGAGGCCGAACAGGACCGCAAGAAAGCATGGCGTCTGTTCATGCATTTCGGGGTGCGGCTGGCCCTGCGCGCGCTGACCCGCACGATTGGATTGCGGCAGGCGTTGACCATTGCGGGCAAACGTCTTGGCCTTGTTGCAACGCTGGTGCCGATGTCTGATCCTGTCGCTGCAATCGACGTGGATAAGGTCAGCGACCATATATTGGCGGAGCACATTCTTATCGACCGCGAAGCCGTGGCGGGTTCACATCTGGCTGCTTGATTAGCGGCCCATTTTCTTTTGCCGCCGTCTTTGCACGGACGAGCCGATACCCATGGCTTCGCGATATTTCGCCACGGTGCGGCGGGCAATGTCGAAGCCTTTTGCCGTCAACAAATCGACCAGCGTGTCATCGGACAGTATCTTTTCGCCCTCGGCATCAATGAGGGATTTAATGTGGCTTTTGACGGCCTCAGCCGACGCGCCCTCACCGTCGGCGGATTGAACGCCCGATGAGAAGAAATATTTGAGATCAAACAGACCGCGTCCGCAATGCAGATATTTGTTGCTCGTCACCCGGCTGACCGTGGATTCATGCATGTCGATGGCGTCGGCGACTTGCCGCAGCGTGAGTGGCCGCAAATGGGCGACGCCCTTGCGAAAAAAGCCGTCCTGTTGCTTCACAATCTCGGTCGCGACCTTGACGATGGTGCGCTGTCTTTGATCCATGGCTTTGATGAGCCAATTCGCATCCGCCATGCAATCGCTGAGCCAGGCTTTTGTGGCCTTGTCTTGCCCCAGCTCGGCAACATAGCTGCGGTTGATGAGAATGCGGGGCAGGTTGGCGCTGTTCAATTCGATGGCCCAACCTTCGCCGCGCGGCGTGATGAATATGTCGGGCGTGACCGCAAGCATATCTTCGCTTTCGAACCGGCAACCGGGCTTTGGATCATAGCCGCGCAGTTCGATCAACATATCGCGCAGGTCCTCGTCATCGACGCGGCACATGCGCTTAAGCTGGTCAAACGCACCCTTTGCCACCAAGTCGAGATTGTCGATCAGCTTGGCCATACAGGGGTCATAACGATCCGCCTCGCGCGCTTGAATGGCGAGGCATTCGGACAGATTGCGCGCGCCAACACCGGTTGGATCGAACCGCTGCAACGCCGAAAGCGCCGCTTCCATTTCCGTCACGGTAACGCCAAGCCTGTAGGCCGCCGCCATCAGGTCTTCGCCAACATAGCCCGTGGGTTCGATATGTTCGATAATCTGTTGGACCAGAAATAGCTGCCGTCCGGACAGGCTGGACCCTGCCTGCGCCATCAAATGTTCACGCAGGCTGATATCGCGCGCGGCAAAGCTGTCGAAATCAGGGCCGTCGGCGTCAAAGCCACTGGGCGCGGCGCCGCCCGAAAGTCCAAGCATGCCATCGGCCCCGCCCACACTGTCCGACGGGGTGTCATGGTGGAATGTTTCTGCGCTGAAATCGACATCCAGCGCGTCCGATGTGCCTTGGCCATCGCCACTCAGCAGGTCGTCACTGGCGCGCTCGCCACTGTCGTCCAAAGCGGGTGCGAAATTCTCGGTGGGTACATCAGGGGCAGCGTCGCTGCTGCCTGTTTCCAAAACGGGATTGCGTTCCACTTCTTCCGCGATGAACGCTTCAATTTCGAGCGACGACAATGCCAGCAGTTTAATCGCCTGCTGCAGTTGCGGTGTCATCACCAGCGACTGGCTTTGGCGAAGATCGAGGCGGGGTGCTAATGCCATGACGTTATGGTTCCGTCATCGCCGCAAATCACATTGCAAAACTCTCGCCGAGATACAGGCGGCGCACATTGGCATCCGCGACCAACGCCTCGGGCGACCCTGCGAACAGAACCTGCCCACCATAAATGATGCAGGCGCGGTCAACGATATCGAGCGTTTCGCGCACATTATGATCGGTAATCAGCACGCCGATGCCGCGGGTTTTCAATTCTTTCACAAGGTCACGAATATCGGAAATGGATATCGGGTCGATGCCGGCGAAAGGTTCATCGAGCAACATGATCGACGGATTGGCCGCCAGCGCACGGGCAATTTCGCAGCGCCGTCGCTCGCCACCGGACAGCGCCATGGCGGGTGCACTGCGCAAACGGGTGAGGCCGAATTCACCCAGCAGTTTTTCCAACCGCTCGTTGCGCGCATCTGCATCGGGTTCTGCCATTTCCAGAACAGCGCTGATATTTTGTTCCACAGTCATACCGCGGAAAATCGATGTTTCTTGCGGCAAATAGCCCAAGCCCAAAATCGCGCGGCGGTACATGGGCAGTTTGGTGATGTCCGCGCCATCCAATGTGATGCGGCCGCTGTCGGGCTTTACCAGGCCCATGATGGAATAAAAACAGGTGGTCTTGCCCGCGCCATTGGGGCCAAGCAGACCCACCACTTCGCCCTTCGCAACCGACAGCGACACATCGGTCAATACCGCGCGCTTGTCATAGCTTTTGGCGATGGAAACGACACCCAGTCCGGATTGCACGCCGTCTTGCGTCGTCGCATCCGCAGCGGGAGAAGTTGCAGTCATGCTATCCATATCCAAATTTCGCCCGCGATTTTGCCGTTCATATCCAACAGACAGCTAATGAATGCTGACCCATTTTGCAATTGGCATGATTTATGCTGCCCCGTTTTGGAGGCTGTTTGGGGCTGCCCCCTAATTTTTGCGCTGTGGAACGCTAAACGATCCGGTAACGCGGCCGCCCGAATTGCTTGTATTGGCAGGGCCACCGCCATTGAGGGTGGATCGGCCTGAATTGAGATTAATGACAAGCCTGCCGCCGTTTAGCCGGTTGCTGCCTTGTACCAGATTCACATTGCCAATCAGTGTGATCAGGCTGGAGTCCAGATCATAAATGGCCGAGCTGCTGGTTGCGCGCAGATCATCTTTGGTGATGGTCACGCCGCCCGTGGCGTCGAGGCGATTAACGTCCACGCCGCCATTGTCGGAATAGGCAGCTGTCACGCGATTTGCCTTGAGCGTAAGCCCCGCCTGCGTTGCAGTTACGCCGCCGGCAAGAACAACGCGGTCTGCGCGATCCTGAAGCTCCATCGAACCGGCAGCGAAATCTACCGGTGCGTTGCTATCGTGATTGCGAATAGTTTGCGCCGACGCCGAAGACAGCATCATAATGCCAGCAACTGCGGCGGCCAATCCAAAGGAGATAGAAGCTTTGCTCATGACGGCCTCACTTAATCGCATTCTGGTTGATACGCAAACGAACGCCGCCATCTAGTTTAACGACGCGCGTTTCCAGGTCAGCGCGTAATCGTCCGGCATGGAAGGTTCCGACCTTTGTACGGCCGCTCACTGGTCCAAAGCTTTGCATCGTCCGATCTTTCAACGACAGCTCCACATTGCTGGCCACCATGTCATAGCCCGGCGATTCAACCGCCAATGGGCCCGTTACGCGCATGGTTTCCTTGCCAAGGTCATAGCTGCCGCGCTGTGCGATGATGGAAGCTGGGCCGTCCTTCAACGATATCCGACCCGACAGCGATGTCATGTCGAGAACAGGTTGTGCCGATGTCTTCTGAACAGCGCTACCCGCGCGCAGCGAAAAGGGCCGGCCCTTGCTGTCTTCGCCGCGATATAATGCTTCAACAACGCGCAACCGCTCACGCGACAGATTCACTTCGTCTTTGTTCAGGACAAAGCTGAGTTCCTGCTTCCCGGTGAATGGGCTGAACGCCAATATAGCGACAAGCAAACCGATGATACTCGGCAAGACAACCCGCATCGCACGGATAAGGCGGTCATGCCGCCCGCCGGGCAATGCCCAGCGTTGACGATAACTGCGTTCAAGATCGGCCTGTGCGGACATATGATGTCTCTAACCCGATTAAACCTTAACTGTGCCCGAATATATCGGTCTCTGGCCAGCCAGACAGATCAAGGTTCGCACGATGCGGCAGAAAGTCAAAACATGCCTGTGCCAAGGCGGTGCGGCCTTCGCGTTCCAAACGCACGACAAATTCGGCGTGCAGGCGGTGCAGATAGCGCACATCGCTGGCGGCATAATCTTTTTGCGCTTCGGACAATATGGGGCCGCCCCAGTCGCTTGACTGTTGCTGTTTGGAAATGTCTGTCGACAGCATTTCCTTTACCAGTTCCTTCAGCCCGTGGCGGTCCGTGTAGGTCCGGACAAGGCGCGAGGCGATTTTGGTGCAGAATAACGGCGTCGCAACAACGTTCAAATAATGCGAAATCGCCGCCAAATCGAATCGGGCATAATGGAACAGCTTCAAACGGGCGGGATCGGCCAGTACGGCACGCAAATTTGGTGCAGAAAAGTCACTGTCGCGGCCAAAACGCACAAGATGTTCATCGCCGCGACCGTCGGAAATCTGCAGCAAGCACAGCCTGTCACGTGGGGTGATGAGCCCCATGGTTTCGGTGTCTACGGCGACAGGGCCATCGGCCAGTACGCCTGCGGGAAGGTCTTCTTCGTGTAAATATACGCTCATGCTAGCCCCTTGCCCCAGCGGACTGTGCAAGGCAAACGAAACTACAGTTGGGGCCTTGCGATTTTCAGCCGCAATATTTGCTATCGCGTAACCTTTTAATGCGATATACAAAAAACTTGCGCAATCACCGACGGCTGCGCTTGTGACGTGCAGTACAGTCGCCCTCGGCTGCATAACATAGTGGTTCTGGGCGATGAGAAGGCAAGTAAGAAGTTATGGGTTTTGATCGCAAGCGTGCTGGCAAAGGCCGGGACAAGAGAGATGGTTTCGGTGATGAAAGCTACGACGGTTATCGCGCACCGTCCCCCTACCAAAGTGATTTTGGCGGCGGCCGCTCAGGTGGCGGTTTCGGCGGCGGCAATAGCGGCGGTGGCGGTTTCGGGGCACCTCGGCGTGGCCCAGGCGGCCCACCAATGCCCGCGCAAGTCATCGGTTCCGGCAAAGGAATTGTTAAGTTTTTCAATAGCCAAAAGGGCTTTGGCTTCATTCAGGTCGATGGTCGTCCCGATGATGTGTTTGTGCACATCAGCGCGGTTGAGCAAGCTGGCCTGACCGGTCTTGCTGAAGGCCAGCCGCTCGAATTCTCGCTCGTTGAGCGTGGCGGCAAGGTTTCGGCAACCGACCTCGTCATCGATGGTGAGCCAATGGAAGTGACCGAGCGCGCACCGCGTCCGGACCGTCCAGCGTTTGACCGCGGTTCGCGCGGCGATGACCGTGGTGGCTTCCGCGGTGGTGACCGTGATTCGGCACCACGTGGTCCGCAGCGCGAATCGACTGGCGAACGTGCCAATGGAACCGTAAAATTCTTCAACGACATGAAGGGTTTTGGTTTTGTGCAGCGTGATGATGGCGGCGAAGATGTGTTTGTGCACATTTCTGCGCTTGAACGTTCGGGCATGGGTCAAGTGACTCAGGGCGACCGTTTGACCTTTGACATCGAAATCGATCGTCGCGGCAAATATTCGGCCACCAACTTGGGTCCGCTTTCCGAATAAGCGCGCTTTAGACATTCAAAAAGGCGGGTGAAGCACAACGCTTCGCCCGCCTTTTTTGTTATTTACAGCACCCGCGCTTGCGGCAGCGGCAATTAGCTGATGCCATTGGCCTGCGTGGCCAATACAACGCCCCATCCCAGCAACAATGCGCCAGAGACCCACCTTATTGGTTTCAAGGGCACAATCTGGCCAAGCCGTGCGCGTAGGATGACCGCGGGTACCGTGGCGGCCATGATGCCGATGAAGCCGCCGACCGCAGCCATACCCCAATCAGGCGTGCGGGCGCTTTGCGCGGCGATGATGAACTGGCTCTTATCGCCAAATTCCAAGATAAACAGACCGAAGAATGCAGTCAGAAATGCTGGGCTTTTCCACCCCGATAACGGGTCGACATTGCGCCGCCACAGCAACATGCCAGCACCGGCAAAGATATAGGCAAGGCCAGCGAACATCTGAACCGACTGCGCGCTCATCCAGCTGTCGATTACCGATCCGCCGGCTGCCGAAATGCCGCAATTGATCAAGGTGGCACAGGCGAGTCCGCCAAGAATCGCTTCATTGTTGCGATACCGCAGCGCGAGCACGGCGGCGAGGATCTGTGTCCGGTCGCCCATTTCGGCGAGGAAAACAGACAGGAAGGTCGTAAAGGCAGTGTCCATATTTTCTGCCTTAGCACATCATGATCAAAATAGGATGTGTGCGACTGCCGGACTGAACTGCGCCGCGAATCGCCTTTGTTTTGGCGATCATAGTCGGCCATGTCGAACGCGTTCCAGCTTACGAAAACGCGGCGGCACGGCAAACCGAAGATGCTGAAACCAGTGCAGCAAGACGATTCAGGGGGTATTGGCCCGCTTTGACGCGTGATTTGGGGTTACGGGCTTGACTTTCACCCGCCAAACCAGCAAAGGCCCGCGTCTGTGAACAGCGCGGCCAAACCCTGCGCAGTTTTTTGCGACATTATTTGAACAAAAGGAATGGGCCATGGCGAAGCCAGCCACGATCAAGATCAAGCTGCTCAGCACCGCTGACACGGGCTTCTTCTACGTGACCAAGAAAAATCCACGCAACATCACTGAAAAGATGACGTTCCGTAAATACGACCCCGTCGTGCGCAAGCATGTCGAGTTCAAGGAAGCCAAAATCAAGTAAGCCAACGCGCTGCTTGAATAAGCTATCGATCAGGGCGCCTCGGGCGCCCTTTTTGATTCACGCATTGCCCGCACGCGGTTGCGTTCGATTATCCAACAATTCCCCGCACTGCCTCCAGAAACGTCATCACCGACACCGGCTTTGACAGATAGCCTTTTGCGCCTGCGGCCATGATCCGGTCCTGGTCGCCTTTGCCCGCATAAGCGGTCACGGCGAGCACGGGGATTGGGGATAATGCCGCATCCTTTTGCATCGCTTCGATCAGGTCGATGCCGCTGACATGCGGCAGTTGAATGTCCATGATGATAAGGTCCGGCGCAAATGTCCGCGCTTGTTCCAGCGCCAGCCGCCCGTCGCGCACACCTTCAACAACAAACTGGTGCGCGCGCAGCAAGTCCGTGAATAGTTTGAGGTTCAGCTCATTATCCTCAACGATCATCACCTTTTTCGACATTACCGCTCTTTTCCCGCTTGGCTTGTCCGGCTCACGCCGGTTTCGGCACCAGCCCTCTCCCCCACCCGACCACCCAACGATAGCATGCTATGGGTGGTCGGGTGGGGGAGAGGGCTGGTGCCGCGACTGCAAACATGCTTAAGCGAAAGCCATGCATGAAACAAATGGCAAGTTAGACGCATCGGGTATGGCGTTTCAGGCTTTGGCTTGGGCGTTGATGGAAGAAGCACGGGCGGAGCGGCTTTTGTCGCTGACCGGCCTGACCCCCGAAGGGTTGCGCAGCTCGATCACCGAACGCGGTACGCAAGCGGCGATATTATCCTTTCTGGAGGCGTATGAGCCCGACCTCATCGCGTGCGCTGCGGTCATCGGGGTGTCGCCTGCATTACTTGTACAGGCACGGCAGGAGTTAGAAGCATGAGTAGGCCATTGCTAATTTCCGATTGCGATGAGGTGCTGTTGCACATGATCGTGCCCTTCCGCGATTGGCTGGACGACGCGCATCATATTCATTTTGACCTCGTCCACGGCGATTGGGGCGAGGCGCTGCGCCACAAGCATGATGGCACGGTGGTTGAGCGCGGCATGGTCTGGGACCTGCTCAACGGGTTTTTCGACACAGAAATGCACCGCCAGCAAGCGATTGACGGCGCGGTCGAAAGCCTCAACCGGCTGCGCGAACATGCCGATGTTGTTATCCTCACCAATTTGCTCGACCACCGCGCAGGGCCACGGACCGAGCAGTTGAAGGCCGTGGGCATCGACGCGCCCGTCTATTGCAACCAAGGCGGCAAGGGCGAGGCACTTGGCCGGATTTTGGACGCATATAAACCCAGCGTTGCCGTATTCGTCGACGATCTTGGGCATCAGCATGAGTCGGTTGGCGAGCAGCATCCCCATGTCTGGCGGCTGCATTTTGTCGGTGAGCCATTGCTGTGGGACCGCGTGAAGCCTTCGAAATCTGCGCATGCGCGGCTGGATCGTTGGGCGGACGCAGAAGTTTGGATTAGGGAACGGTTGGTTGCAAATGCGCCAGCGCCCAGTTTGGAAAAGGTAGCATGATGATAGAAGCAAAATTGGCCGAGCTCGGCATTACTCTCCCCGCACCCGCTGCGCCGGTCGCATCCTATGTCCCCGCAGTTGAAGCAAACGGGATGCTGTTCATTTCGGGTCAGTTGCCCTTTGTCGATGGCAAGGTTGTCACCGGCAAAGTCGGCGATACCCGCAGTCTTGAAGAGGGTAAGGCGGCTGCCAAGGCGTGCGGAATCATGCTGATTGCGCAGATGAAGGCAGCGCTTGGCGGCGACCTCGACCGTGTGGAACGCATCGTCAAGCTTGGCGTCTTTGTCGCGTCGACCCCTGACTTCACCGACCAACCCGAAGCCGCCAATGGCGCATCGGACCTGATGGAAGCCGTGTTCGGCGACGCAGGCAAGCATGCACGTGCCGCCGTCTCCGTCCCTGTATTGCCACGCGATGCAACGGTCGAAATCGACTGCGTGGTAAAAATTCGAAGCTAAGAAGTGATGTGCAAAAATAACCGTAGTCCTGAGCCACCAGCGCCTGGGCGCTGGTGAAAGTCGAAGGGCGCTTTTCCGGTTCGGGCCGCCCTTCGACGGACGCAGTCGTTGCACGACTGCTGCTCAGGGCTGCGGTAATGGTGGGGCTGAAGCGATGACAAGCGACTGGATGTTTCATTGCTACATATTGAAATGTTCCGACGGCTCTTATTATGTTGGGCACACCGACAATATGGAACAGCGACTGGCAGAGCATCAATCGGGGGCATTCCCTGGCTATACCTACAAGCGGCGACCTGTTGAATTGATTTGGAATGACGCATTTCAGACGCGTGACGATGCCAAGACTGCGGAAAAGCAGATCAAGGGTTGGAGCAGGGCTAAGAAGGAAGCGTTGGCTAAGGGTAATTGGGATCAGATATCGGAGTTAGCCACATGCCGCAGCCGCAACCGATGACCACCCTTCGACAGACGCAGTTGCTGCACAACTGCTGCTCAGGGCTACGGTACGGTTTCGATGTCTGAAGTCACCGCCGAACTTTTGAGCAAGGTCAGCGATATTCCCGCGGACCAGTGGGATGCGCTGAACCCGCGGGGCAATCCGTTTGTTGCCCACGCGTTTTTGGCGGCGTTGGAGGAATCGGGCAGTGTGGGTCCGGGCACGGGCTGGTCGCCTGCGCCGATCATTATCCGCGATGCGGACGGCATTCCCGCCGCTGCGCTACCTGCCTATCTTAAGAGCCACAGCCAGGGCGAATATGTGTTCGACCATCATTGGGCGGATGCGTTTGAACGGGCGGGCGGGCAATATTATCCCAAGTTGCAGATTGCTGCGCCCTTCTCGCCCGTGCCGGGGCCACGATTGTTGTTGCGCGACCCAGCACTTGCGCCCGCGATATTGGCCGCCGCCGAAGCGGTCGTGGACCAAAATGGCCTGTCGTCTGCGCATGCAACTTTTGTTGAAGAGGGCGAGCTGGAGTTGTTTCGTGCGGCGGGGTGGCTGACGCGCATCGGCACGCAATTTCACTGGCAAAACCGCGATTATGCCGACTTTGACGGTTTCTTGTCCGCATTGTCGTCACGCAAGCGCAAGGCCATTCGCAAGGAGCGTGCGGCTGCGCAATCCGCCGTCCGCATTGCGCAAATCAGCGGCGCAGACATTACGCCTGATCATTGGGATGCCTTTTGGGTATTTTACCAAGATACCGGTGCGCGCAAATGGGGGCAGCCTTATCTAACGCGCGCGTTTTTCGACCTTATCGGCGAAAGCATGCAGGACAGCATCGTGCTGTTCCTCGCATATGATGGCGACCGGCCGATTGCGGGTGCGCTGAATTTTGTCAGCCCGGATTGCCTCTATGGCCGCTATTGGGGCTGCACCCGCGATGTGCCGTTTCTGCATTTTGAACTATGTTATTATCAGGCCATTGATTACGCGATCGCGCACGGCTTGCCGCGTGTCGAGGCTGGCGCGCAAGGTGAGCACAAGCTGGCCCGCGGATATGAGGCCGTCCCTACATATTCGGCGCATTATATCGCCAATGCAGGCTTTCGTTCTGCCGTTGCCGATTTCCTTGCCCGTGAAAGTCAGGCGATGGAGCGCCAGATAGAGTTTCTAGGCGAAATGGCGCCGTTCAAACGGAAAACATAACGCCTCTTACTGCGCATTGTCATCCCCGACTTGATCGGGGATCCATGGGCTAAGGGCACGGTCATGGATTCCCGCTTTCGCGGGAATGACAATGAAGTTTAACCTGCAGAGAAATCGAAATCTCGCGCTTGCAATCGCCTCTTTAATCGCGCAATTAAATAAGCGAGAGAGGAATCAGCCATGAGCAATCCAAGTCCCCAAGAATTAGCCGATTTCGAAAAGCAGTGCGATGCGTGGTTCGCCGAAAACACGGTGCGCGACCCGGGCTTTATGTTGCCGCTGACCTTCATGGAAGTTTCCACCGATCAGCAGTTTGATTTCCTGCGGGACTGGCAGCGCAAGGTTTATGAGGCGGGCTATTTCGGCATGTCCTGGCCCACCGAATATGGCGGCTATGGCATGCACCCCGAATATCAACGGATCGCCTCACGCGTCATGAAAGGCCATGACGCGCCGATCATGCTCAACGCGATTGCGAACGGTTGGACGGGGCCATTGCTGCTCGACATCGGCCGTGAAGAGGACAAGCGCCGCTTCATTAAGCCGATGCTGTCGGCGGAAGAAATCTGGTGCCAAGGCTTTTCGGAGCCAGAGCATGGATCGGACCTTGGCAGTGCGCAGACCAAGGCAGTGCGCGATGGTGATGAATATGTCATCAACGGTTCGAAGATCTGGACATCATTGGGCGACCGCGCCGATTATATGATTCTGCTCGCGCGGACATCGAATGATGGGCCCAGCAAATATGCAGGGCTATCGTTCTTCCTCGCGCCGATGAAGATTCCCGGCGTCGAAACGCGGCGCTTGAAGAAATTGACGGGCGAATATGGGTTCACCCAATGTTTCTTCACTGATGCCCGCATCCCTGCGTCAGGCCTCGTCGGCGAAGAAGGGCAGGGCTGGATGGTCGCGATGAAGACGCTTGAGTATGAACGCGGCGCGAAGGTCAATCCGGTCGGCGGTTACTTCGTCAAGGAAATGGACGTCATGGGCGTCATCGATATGGCCCGTTCGGCCAAGCGCGGCGGCAAGCCTGTGCTCGACGATCCCGTCATGCGCGACAGGCTGGTCGATTATATGATCGAAATTCAGGCGCTGAACCTCAACAACCAACGCCGCCGTATGGCGCCGCTGACCAGTGACCGTCCGATGGGTCTTGCGCTCATGAACAAGCTGGCGCGGACCGAGCTGGTGCGCGAACTCACAGAATTCTCGCTCCAGTTTCAAGGAACGCGGGCGGGCTATTATGTCGGTGACGAAAATGCGGTCGACGACGGCTATTGGCACCGGTCTTACCTGAACAGTTTTTCCGCCACCATCGGTGGGGGTACCAGCCAGATCCAAAAAAATATCATCGGCGAACATGTGCTTGGTTTGCCCAAGGGGCGGTGAGGCACGTCGAAACACCATATCCGTTGCTGAAGTGAGAGGAATGCAATGTCTGAAGTCCTAACCCAAGCGCAGGATGGCGTCCTGATCATCACCATCAACCGGCCTGAGGCCAAGAACGCGGTCAACCAGGCGGTCGCGCAAGGCATTGCTGCGGCGATGGAGCAGCTTGACGGTGACAAGAGCCTGAACGCGGGCATCATCACGGGCGCTGGCGGCACATTCTGCTCTGGCATGGACCTGAAGGCCTTTCTGCGCGGCGAGTTGCCAAGTGTTAAGGGCAAGGGTTTTGCCGGGTTCATCGAATCCCCGCCTGCCAAGCCATTGATTGGCGCGGTTGAGGGCTATGCACTGGCCGGCGGTATGGAAATCGCCATCGCGTGCGATTTGTTGGTGGCGAATGACAAGGCGCAGTTCGGCATACCGGAGGTCAAACGAAGCCTTGTTGCGGCGGCGGGCGGCTTGCTCACCTTGCCATCGATTATCGGCAAGCGCATGGCGATGGAGCTTGCGCTGACGGGTGATTTTATCTCGGCACAGCGGGCCTATGAGGTGGGGTTTGTCAATCGCATCACCGATGGCGCTGCCATTGATGCCGCGCTTGAGCTTGCGGCCAAGGTCGCAGCGAACGGTCCGCTCGCGCTGATTGCCACCAAGCGTGTGATCAATGAGCGTCCGGATTGGAATTCGACGGAGATGTGGAAGAAGCAGAGTGAAATCGCCGGCCCCGTTCTCATGTCGAAAGATGCACGAGAGGGCGCGCTCGCCTTTGCCGAAAAACGCAAACCTAACTGGCAAGGCGAATAATATGGGCCACCCCGCCGTTCACGCACAGGCTTTCCCCGATAAACCTGCTGTCATCATGGCGGGATCGGGCGAGACGATAACGTACAAGCAGCTTGATGAACGTTCCAACCAGTGCGCGCATCTGTTCCGCAGCCTGGGGCTTCAACATGGCGACACGGTTGCGTTCTGCTTGGAAAACCGCGCGGAGTTTTTTGATCTTGTTTGGGGCGCGCAACGCGCGGGGCTGATTTATGTCGCGATCAGTTGCCGTCTGACGGCTTCCGAAATCGACTATATCTTGAACGATAGCGGGTCAAAGGCGCTGTTTGCTTCCCCCTATTTGGGGGCGACGCTTGATCAACTTCAAAGTCCTGTAAAGCGGTTCATTCTCGGTGGGGAACATGCCGGCTGGGAAAATTATGCAGCCGCAGTTGCGAAACTGCCGACTTCGCCTATCGCCGATGAACGTGCTGGTACCGACATGTTGTACAGTTCAGGCACGACTGGTCAGCCCAAGGGCGTACGTTTCCCCTTGCCCGATGATCCGGACATTGCGGGACCAAATGCATTGTCCGGCCTTGCCGCGATGGCGTTCAAATTTTCGGGCGACAGCATCTATCTGTCACCAGCGCCGCTCTATCATGCGGCACCGCTGCGTTGGTGTGCGGCGGTCCACCGGCTGGGTGGCACCGTGGTTGTCATGGAGAAATTTGACCCTGAAGCAGCGCTGGCGGCCATTCAGAAATATAAGATCAGCGCCAGCCAATGGGTTCCAACGCATTTTGCGCGCATGTTGAAGCTGCCCGAAGAGGTGCGCAACGCATATGATGTGTCGAGCCTTGATTCGGCGGTGCACGCTGCTGCGCCGTGTCCCATTCCCATAAAGGAAGCGATGATAAATTGGTGGGGTCCGGTCATCCGCGAATATTATGCGGGGACTGAGGGCCAAGGGATTACCTTTATCTCCAGCGAAGAATGGCTGACGCATAAGGGCTCTGTTGGACGGCCATTGAACGCCATCATGCATATATGCGACGAAGACGGCGATGATGTCCCCGTGGGCGAAGAAGGCACCGTATTCTTCGAAAGCGCTGCGTCCTTCAGCTATCATAATGACCCCGAAAAAACCAAAAGTGCGACCAATAAACATGGTTGGACAACGTTGGGCGACGTCGGCCGGCTGGATGAAGAGGGCTATCTCTACCTGACAGACCGCAAAAGCTTCATGATCATTTCGGGCGGGGTGAATATCTACCCGCAGGAGATTGAAAACCATCTGGTGACCCACCCGCGCGTCCGCGACGTGGCTGTTATCGGTGGTCCGCATGACGAAATGGGCGAAGAGGTGATCGCCGTGGTGCAACCGCTCGATATGGCGGACGCCGATGATGCCTTGCGTGATGAGCTGACCGCTTATGCGCGCGAAAAGCTGTCGGGTGTCAAAATTCCGCGCCGTATCGATTTCCGCGAGGAGCTTCCCCGCCACGATACCGGCAAATTATACAAGCGCCTGCTGCGGGATGAATATTGGGCAAAGCAAAAAGCATGACCGCCATTCCCAAGATTGCACCGGAGCTTGCGGCGCATATCGTCGATCCGGTTGTATATGGGAATTGGCGCGCGTTGCTGGACACATTCGCCACACTTCGCCGGGATTCCCCCGTCGCTGTTGCTGAAATACCGGGCTATCGACCATTTTGGGTCATCACCCGCCATGCCGACATATTGAAGATCAGCAAGGACAATGCGACTTTTCTGAATAACCCCGCGACAGTCGTCGTTGCGCCCTTGATGGCCGAAATGTTTGTGGCGCATTTGATGAAGGGCAGCCCGCATCTGGTGAAGTCGCTGGTACAAATGGACGCGCCCGAGCATCCCAAATACCGGCGGCTGACGCAGGATTGGTTCATGCCGGCAAATCTGAAGACAATAGAAAGCAATATTCGGGCGATCGCGAAATCTGCCGTCGACAAGATGCTGTCTATGGACGGAACATGTGATTTTGCACGCGACGTGGCGGCGATGTATCCCTTGCATGTCGTGATGGAATTGCTTGGCGTTCCAGAGAGCGACGAGCCGTTGATGCTGAAGCTGACGCAGGAACTGTTCGGCGGGCAGGATCCAGATTTGAACCGGATGCGCGCGGCCAATATCTCGCCGCAAGAAGCGACCGAGCTCATGGCGCAGACGGTCGCTGATTTTAACGCTTATTTTGAAGCATTGGCACAGGACCGCCGCGCCAATCCGCGCAACGATCTGGCAACCATTATCGCCACCGGAACCATCGATGGCATGCCGATCCCTGACTATGAAAGCGCGGGCTATTACACGATCGTTGCGACCGCAGGGCATGATACGACCTCTGCGTCGACGGCTGGCGCGATGTGGGCCTTGGCACAGGACCCGGCGCAGTTTGCGAAAGTGAAGGCAGATCGCTCCTTACTTCCCGGTCTGATTGAAGAAGCAATACGTTGGACGACACCGGTCCAGCACTTCATGCGTACGGTGGGCGCGGACACGGAAGTGGGCGGCGTACCGATGAAAGCGGGCGATTGGTTGATGCTGTGCTATGTCTCAGGCAATTATGACGAATCCGTTTTCCCTGACCCGGAACGGTTTGATGCGGGGCGCAGTCCCAACCGGCACATTTCCTTTGGATCCGGCGCGCATCAATGTCTGGGCTTGCATCTGGCGCGGCTAGAGATGAAGATATTATTCGAGGAACTGCTTGACCGTGTAGATTCGGTTGAACTGGCTGGTGAACCCAAACGGTCGCAATCGACGTTTGTGGGCGGCCCCAAAACTTTACCGCTGCGATTTGTGGCAGCTTGAACGAAAGAGGATACTCTAATGACCACGCAATATAAGAATCTGATCAACGGCGAACTGGTGGATAACGGCAAATGGATTGATGTCGTCAACCCCGCGACCGAGCAGGTCATTGGCCAAGTGCCCGATTGCGGTCAGGCAGATCTCGACAAGGCTGTTGCCGCCGCACGCGCCGCATTCCAGACTTGGAAGAAAACCAGCGTTGAAGAACGCCGCGCTTTGTTTACCAAAATGGCCGATGTCATCAAAGCCAACAGCGACGAGCTGATGCGTTTGCTGACGTCTGAACAGGGCAAGCCACATATGCAGGCGGGCAGCGAGATTGCCGGTTGCGTTGGTATGACGCGCGCGTTGCCGATGCTGAACCTTGAAGAGAAAATTACCGAAGACAGCGACAAGCGCCTTAGCCGCACGCGCCGCGTTCCCGTTGGCGTGGTTGGTGGCATCGTGCCATGGAATTTCCCGGTATTGATGGCGATCCAGAAAATCATCCCGGCGCTTTTGTCGGGCTGCACGATGGTGCTGAAGCCTTCACCATTTACGCCGCTGGCGACCTTGCGCCTCGCGGAACTGGTTGCGGGCATATTCCCACCCGGCGTTTTGAACATCATCACCGGTGGCGACGCGTTGGGCCCATTGCTGACGTCGCATCCTGATATCGACAAGATTACCTTCACGGGTTCGACGGCCACGGGCAAGCGCGTAATGGAATCGGCGTCGAAGGACCTGAAACGCATTACGCTTGAACTGGGCGGAAATGACGCTGCGATTGTTTTGCCCGATGCTGACGTATCCAAGGTCGCTGAAAAGCTGTTTTGGGCAAGCTTCTACAATGCGGGCCAGGTTTGCATCGCGGCCAAGCGTATCTACATTCACGAAGATATTTACGACGAATTGTCGGGCGCGATTGCAGCTTATGCCAAAGCGGTCAAGGTTGGCGATGGCGCCGAACAGGGCACGGCAATTGGCCCCATTCAGAACAAGCCGCAATATAAGCGCGTGCTTGAACTGATTCAGGATGCCAAGGACAAGGGCTATAAATTCCTTGCCGGCGGCGACCACGACCCATCCATCCCCGGCTATTTCGTGCCTGTAACCGTTCTCGACAACCCGCCCGAAGATGCGCGGATTGTGGCCGAAGAACAGTTTGGTCCCGTGATGCCATTGATGAAGTTTTCGACCATCAACGAAGTTATCAGCCGCGCCAATGCGTCGGATTATGGCCTTGCCGGTTCGATCTGGACCAGCAATCCAGAGGCAGCGGTCGAAGTGGCCGAGCAGCTGGAAACCGGCACCGTGTGGATTAACGAATCCATGCACCTTGCCCCCAATGCTCCATTTGCCGGACATAAGCAGTCCGGCTTTGGCGCGGAATTGGGCGAAGAAGGTTTGCTTGAGTTCACCTACCCGCAAGTGATCACAATCGCCCGCGAAGCGGCTTAAAGTCTATATTCCAGGCGTCGTCATGCTGAACTTGTTTCAGCATCTTACTTTTGAACGCACGAAGTAAGACCCTGAAACAAGTTCAGGGTGACGATTGCTCAAGACACGGCCAATCGCACTTGACTCTCCCCTTCCAAAGTTTAGTCGTCTGATTAAATTCGGAACAACAGGAGATAGAATATGGCAGACGCGTATATTGTGGATGCGGTTCGTACCGCTGGTGGCCGCCGCGGTGGTAAGCTTGCGGGCGTTCACCCCGTCGATTTGGGCGCTGCCGTGCTCGATTCCATTGCCGACCGTAACGATTTCGATCCTGCAGCGATTGAAGACGTCATCATGGGCTGCGTCATGCAAGGCGGCGAACAAGCCGGCGATGTCGGCCGCAATATCGTTCTGGCATCGCGTCTGCCCAATTCAATCCCATCGGTCAGCATTGACCGCCAGTGCGGATCGTCGCAGCAATCGATGATGTTCGCGGCGCAAGGCGTCATGTCGGGCACACAGGACATTGTTTTGGCCGCCGGTATCGAAAGCATGACGCGCGTCCCCATGGGTTCGACGTCGATGCTGTTCAAGAAAGAAGGCATGGGCACCTATAAGAGCCCACGGTTGGAAGAAGCCTATCCTGGCATCATGTTCAGCCAGTTCATGGGCGCTGAAATGCTTGTAAAGAAACATGGTTTTACCCGCGAAGACCTTGACCAGTTCGCACTGGAATCGCACCAGAAAGCTGTCGCCGCCACGCAAAGCGGTGCCTTTGCCAATGAAATCGTCGGCATCGAAGTTGATACGCCCGAAGGCAAGATCATCCACAATAGCGATGAAGGCATCCGCTATGACGCTACCTTTGAAAGTCTGTCGGGCGTCAAGTTGCTTCAAGAAGGCGGCTCTATCACGGCTGCGAATGCCAGCCAGATCTGTGACGGCGCTTCGGCGGTTCTCATCGTGTCGGAAAAGGCGCTGAAAGAACATGGCCTGACCCCGCGCGCGCGCATAGTCAACTTGACCGTGACCGCTGGTGACCCCGTTATCATGTTGGAAGAGCCCTTGTTCGCAACCGACCGTGCATTCCAGCGTTCGGGTTTGAAAATGTCGGACATTGACCTGTATGAAGTGAACGAAGCGTTCGCGCCTGTGCCACTGGCGTGGTTGAAGCATACCGGCGGTGATCGTTCGAAAATCAACGTTCATGGTGGCGCGATCGCATTGGGCCATCCGCTCGGCGCATCGGGCACGAAGCTGATGGCGACATTGCTGAATGCGCTAGAAGCACGTGGTGGCAAATATGGTTTGCAGACGATGTGTGAAGGCGGCGGTCAGGCCAACGTTACGATCATCGAGCGGGTATAACGATTAGTCATCCACTACCGTCATGCTGAACTTGTTTCAGCATCTTACTTTTTGACGGTGGAAATTAAGACCCTGAAACAAGTTCAGGGTGACGGTTAAAACGATCAGGAGTATTTATGAAACTGGATTCAACAGTCGCAGCAGTCGTCACCGGCGGCGCATCTGGCCTTGGTGAGGCAACCGCCCGCGCGTTGGCCGCAAAGGGTGTGAAGGTCGCCATCTTTGATATGCAGGCCGACAAGGGCGAAGCGGTTGCAGCAGAAATCGGCGGTGTATTTTGCAACGTCAACGTCACCAGCGATGAAAGCGTCGATGCCGGTTTTGCCAAGGCGCGTGCTGCGCATGGTCAGGAACGCATTTTGGTCAACTGTGCTGGCACAGGTAACGCGGCAAAGACCGCAAGCCGTTCGAAGGAAGACGGATCGATCAAGCATTTCCCGCTCGATGCCTTTGACCGCATCATCCAGATCAACTTGGTCGGCACGTTCCGTTGCATCGCCAAGTCGGCGGCTGGCATGTTGACGCTGGAGCCCATGGAAGATGGCGAACGCGGCGCGATGGTGAACACCGCTTCTGTTGCTGCTGAAGACGGCCAGATGGGTCAGGCCGCTTATTCCGCATCAAAGGGCGGCGTTGTCGGCATGACCTTGCCAATCGCACGCGACCTGATGAGCGAGGGCATTCGCGTCAACACGATCTTGCCGGGCATCTTTAACACGCCATTGATGAATGGCGCGCCTCAGGCGGTTAAGGATGCGCTTGCTGCGTCGGTTCCATTCCCGAAACGCCTAGGCCATCCGCACGAGTTCGCGCAGGTCGCCATGACCATGATCGAATGCGGCTATTTCAACGGCGAAGACGTCCGCATCGACGGCGCCATCCGTATGGCACCGCGTTGATCGCATGACCGCGTTCACCCAAATCCTGTATGATGTCGCAGACGGCATCGCGACCATCACGATGCATCGTCCTGAAAAGATGAATGCGTTTACAAATGTGATGATGCGCGAAATGTGTGCGGCATTTGATTTGGTGGATGCGGATGATGCTGTGCGCGCCGTCATCGTAACGGGTTCGGGTGACCGTGCATTTTGTGCAGGGGCCGATCTCACACCCGAGGGTGGCGGCGACGTGTTCGCGAGCCGGTCCGAAGTCGAAACGCTTTCTGACGAACGCGTGCGCGATTCCGGTGGCCGGTTAACGCTGCGGATTTTCCAATGCAAAAAGCCTGTCATTGGCGCCATTAACGGCGCTGCTGTCGGCATTGGCGCGACCATGCAACTGCCCATGGACTTCCGCTTGGCCAGTGACACGGCGCGCTTCGGCTTTGTTTTTGCGCGGCGCGGGATTGTGCCAGAGGCTGCCTCAAGCTGGTTCTTGCCGCGGCTGGTGGGCATGCAACAGGCGCTGGAATGGTGCATGACGGGCCGGGTTTTCAACGCGGCGGAGGCACTTCAGGGTGGGCTAGTGCGTTCCATTCATGCGCCTGCAGATTTGATGGACGCCGCGCGGGCATTGGCACGCGAAATCGCCGACAACACCGCGCCAGTGTCGATTGCACTCACACGGGCGATGTTATGGCGGCTGTCCGCTGCGGAACATCCCATGGCCGCGCACCAGATTGACAGCCGTGCGATTTACCGCCGGTCACGCTCCGGCGACGCAAAGGAAGGCATATCCAGCTTCCTTGAAAAGCGGCCACCCGTTTATCCCGATAAAGTTTCCGCAGATATGCCGGACTTCTTCCCTTGGTGGGATGAACCTGCTTATAAGTAACCCGACGTAAACGGGGAGTATGGCACCAATGGCCACGACGGGACCAAGGCTGGTGAATGAAGCGGGCGACAATGCAAAAGCGCGCGACCAGCTTATTGAAGCGGCAAGCCAGATCATGCGTGAGGGCGATACCATCGACCTTTCGCTATCGGAACTGTCGCTTCGCGCAGGCCTGAACAGTGCATTGGTCAAATATTATTTCGGCAACAAAAACGGCTTGATGCTGGCGCTGCTTGATCGCGACATGGGCAATATTGTTTTCAGTCTTGGTGCGTTGCTCGCAAAAGACATACCGCCGGAAGACAAATTGCGCATCCACATCGGTGCCGTCATCGACACATATTATGCGTTCCCTTATCTGAACCGTCTGTTGATGCGCATGGTGCGTGACAGCGCGCCGGTTGAAGCGGCCCGTATCGCGGACCTGTATCTGAAGCCTATTTCGAAGGTGTATGACGCGCTGATCGCTGAAGGCGTAAAGGCGGGCAAATTCCGCAAGCTTGATCCGCAGTTTTTCTACTTCACCGTGACAGGCGCGGCTGATCGATTCTATTCATCACGCTTGGTGTTGCGCCATTGTTATAATCAGGACGATTTTAACGAAAATATGCGCGACGCCTATCGCGAGCATAGCATCGACCTGATTATGCGCGGGCTGCTGGTTTAGGGCTGGGCTGAGCCGCGCGCCTCACAGCCCCAACGCGGCCCTAATCTCATCACCATCGGCATCCAGCATCGGCGGATGCGCATAGTTGGACGCTGGCGTTCCCGCATAATGTACCGGGTGCTTCATCGATCGATATGTGCCGATATCGGGCGACTCCAGCTCTTCGAAAAAGCCGACGTCGGCAAGATGCTGGTCGTTGAGGACATCCGCCATGCGGTTATATTTCATCGCCGGAATGTCATGTGCGTCCAACAGATCAAGCCACTCATCAGTTGTGCGCGCGGCGCTGACTTCTTCGATTAGGGCGTCTAATTCGCCCGTATGTTTTATGCGTTCCTGATAGGTCGAAAAGCGCGGGTCGTCGAACACGTTGGGCCTGCCGCCCAGTTCAAAAAATGTCGACCATTGCCGGTCATTATAGGGAACGATGGCGATGAAGCTGTCCTTGGTCGGATACGGTCGCCGACGGGGGTTTAACGAGCGCGTATAGCCCATGCGGCCATTGCCGGGGAGGAAGGTTTCGCCCCACAGATTTTCGACCATGTTGAACCAGGTGAAGCATTCGAACATGGGTACCTGCACAAATTGTCCGCCTTGCCCATTTGCACGCGCAAGCAATGCCGCCATGGTTGCATTGGCCGCGAACAGACCGCTGACTTTATCCGCGACAAGGCTGGGCGAATAGGTCGGGCGGCCACCATCGCGCTGTTCGCTTAAGGCGGCAAAACCGGACGCGGCTTGAATCAGGTCGTCATAAGCCTGACGCTCGCCATAAGCGCCACCCGCTCCAAATCCGGCGCAGTGAATATAGATGATGTCGGGGTTGATGGCCTTGACGGCCTCATAGCCAAAACCCAGCCGTTCGACCCCTGCCATGCGGACATTATGGATGAAGACATCTGCCTCCTCCAGCAAGGCTTCGAGAACGGCTTTATCTTCCGGCTTTTTGATGTTGAGGTTGATGGCTTTTTTGTTGCGGTTGAGCGCTGTGAAAATGGGCCCATGCTGCTTGCTGGGCGAATCACCGCCATGGCGCATTAGGTCGCCCGGCGTGTTGCCCTCGCTATTTTCGATTTTAATGACCTCCGCGCCAAGGTCGGCCAATTGCACGGTGGCATAAGGCCCAAGAACAACCGTGGCCATGTCGACAACCTTAATTCCTTTCAACGGACCGGTTGGTTCTTTGTCCCACGTCAATTTCGGCCATTTCGCCATGTGCGCTCTCCTTATCTCTTGCATAGCCTGCTAGCATATTTAAGCGTGCAGTTAAGAGATAATCGGGAGTGAATGATGAGCAATTTTGATGCAAGCGCGCCGGTCATTATTGGCGTGGGCGAAGCCAGCCGAAAGACAGTTTCCGGCGAATGGCCAAGCCCGCGCGAATTGGCTGGCGCCGCTATCAAGGTTGCACTGGCCGATACCGGCCAGTCTCCATCGGTTGCAGCGGCAATTGATACCATTGCAGCGATCCGCACATTTGAGGACAGCGGCGTTAGCCTGGGCACCGGGTCGCCCGATAATGCGCCCGAAGCTTTTGGAGCGGCCGGCGGCATCAGCGCGGCGCGGTTGATTTACGCCGATGTCGGCGGTCAAAGCCCGCAGGCGATGTTGAACGAGCTGGCGGGCGATATCCGCCGCGGGACCTGTGAGCTTGCGGTGCTCGTGGCCGCAGAAGCGATCGGGACCGCAAAGCGCGCGCGTAAGGCGGGTGTGACTTTGGACTGGCGCTTGCCTTCGGACACTCCGTTCGACAACCGCCTTTCCACCTTCCCGATTTTGAGCCGAACGGAAATCCGGCACGGGATTATCTCCATGCCGCTGGCGTACAGCCTGATTGAAAATGCGCGGCGTATGGAGCTGGGATTAAATGCAGACGCTTATGCACGTGAAATGGCGGCCTTGTGGTCGGCATTTTCAGCAAAAGCGGAAGGGCGGACCCATGCGCAATTCCCCGGCTTTCGCGCGCCCGACGCGATGCTGAGCGACGATAATGCCAATTATCCGCTGACGGACATTTACCGTCGCTGGCATGTGGCGCAGGATGCGGTCGATCTGGGCGGGGCGATCATCCTGACCAGCGCAGGTAAGGCACGCGATCTGGGTGTGCCGCAAGACAAATGGGTCTGGCTGGCCGGCGCGGCCGAAGCTGCTGAACCACCATTGGCAGAGCGCGGTGTCATTCACCGGTCGGCGGCGCTTGATTTTGCTATTCCGGCGGCACTTGAGCAGGCCGGAATTCAGGCCAGTGACCTTGGCCCCGTCGACATTTACAGCTGCTTTCCCTGCGCGGTATTTGCCGCCGTTGACACCATGCATGACGCCGCGCGTCCGCTTGGCGATTATACACTCACCGGTGGCCTCAGCTTTTTCGGTGGGCCCGGCAATGGCTATAGCGTGTATAATATCGCAGCGATGGTTGATGCCCTGCGCCAAGATGGATCAAAGCCCGCTTTGGTCACTGCGAATGGCGGCGTGATGTCAAAACAGGCCGTCGGCATTTATACCGCATCGCAGCCCGACATTGCTTGGTCGGGGGAGGCGGCGAAGGGCTATGTGCCGAAACAGATCGCGCTCGATGACGCCCCACATGGCAAGGGCCGTGTACTCAGTTTCGTCCGGTCCGCGGGCAAGGAAGGTTTCGGTCCGGCCACGCTCATCCTTGAAATGGAAAATGGCGCCCGGGCCATGGCGGTACTGGACAGCACGCCCGATGGCGACCTTGGCCATAGGATCGTTGACGTCACGTCAGGTGAAAAACGCCACATGGCGGCGATTTTATGATAATCTGCCGTTCATCACGCAGCGGCTATTATGCAGCTATGTGAATTCAGGAGATAGAGTGATGCATATCCTCAAACTGGCGGGCCTCATACTGCCGTTGACGGTTGTTGCGGCATGCGGCCAAGTGGAACGCACGCCCGCGCCGCTGACCGAGAAACAATCTGCTGTCTTGATGAAGGAAATTGGCGGCAAGGTCGCGGGGAAGCCGTTAACCTGTATCAGTGATTTCAATGCCGACAATATGATCCGCGTCAGCGACAATATCTTGCTCTACCGCGTGTCAGGCCGTCTTGTGTACAAGAACAACTTGCGGTCACCCTGTCCGGGTCTTGCACGCGACAGTGATATTGTCGTCTCCGAACAATTTGGCAGCCAGAAATGCCGCGGTGATATTCTCCGCTTGGTGGACCGGACCAGCGGCATGACGGGCGGCGTCTGTAGCCTTGGCGATTTCGTGCCCTATCGCGCCGAGAAGACTGCGGGTTAGGATGCAATTGGCCGTTGCACGGCATGAAAAGGGTATAGCGCATAAGGACAAAGCTGCAGGGTTGCGACTTCGCGTTTGGGCTGGCAAAGGGGCGGTTCCAAACCGAAGCTGAAAGCACGTAAATCCATGTCCGAGATGATCCGCATTACCCTTCCCGATGGCACTGCCCGTGAAGTCGCGCGCGGCACTACTCCGGCGGATATTGCCGCCGCCATTGGCCCCGGCCTTGCGAAGGCTGCGATCGCCGCGCGTGTGGATGGCGAATTGCGCGATATCATGCGCCCGCTGGAGGCCGATGCGCAGCTCGCACTGGTGACCAGCCGTGATGAGGCGGACGCGCTTGAACTTGCCCGCCATGACTTTGCGCATATTCTTGCCGAAGCGGTGCAGGCCTTGTTTCCGGGAACGCAAATTACATTTGGCCCGTCGACCGATGATGGATTTTATTATGACGTGATGGCGCCCGCTTCGCGTGGCCCATTCACGATGGACGACCTGCCCGCGATTGAAGAAAAGATGCGCGACATCATCCGCGCCGATAAGCCGCTGCGCCGCGAAGTCATGGCGCGTGATGCGTTGATCGCCACATGGCAGAATGCAGGCGAAAGCTTCAAGGCGGAATGGGCGGCGGAACTGCCCGAAGGCGAAGAGCTTTCGGTCTATTGGTCGGGCAATGACTGGATGGACATGTGCCGCGGTCCGCATTTGGCGTCGACGGGCAAGCTTGATCCTGCCGCGTTTAAGCTGACGCGCGTTGCCGGTGCCTATTGGCGCGGTGACCAGAAGAACCCACAGCTGAGCCGTATTTACGGCACCGGCTGGCTGAACAAAAAGCAGTTGGACGCCCATCTGCTGCGTCTTGAGGAAGCCGCAAAGCGCGACCATCGCCGTCTTGGGCAGGACATGGACCTGTTCCATTTGCAGCAAGAGGCGCATGGTTCCGTCTTTTGGCATCCCAATGGCTATCTGATCTGGCGCGAGCTGGAAGCCTATATGCGCCGCGCGATCGACGGCGCTGGTTACAAGGAAGTGAAAACCCCGCAGGTCATGGACGCGCGGCAATGGGAGCAATCGGGGCATTGGGGCAAATATCGCGCCAATATGTTCGTGATCCCTGACGAAGTGCCAAATGTCGATGATGAGGGTCCCGTGATTTCGGGCGAGGCCGACTGGATGGCGTTGAAGCCCATGAACTGCCCCGCGCATGTTCTGATTTTCCGCCAGGGTATCAAATCTTATCGCGACCTGCCGCTGCGCATATATGAAAATGGCTGTTGCCACCGCAATGAACCGCATGGTGCCTTGCATGGCCTGATGCGGGTGCGTCAGTTCACGCAGGATGACGCGCATATCTTCTGCCGCGAAGACCAGATTGTGGAAGAGGTACAGGCATTTTGTGCGCTGGCCGACCGGATCTACAAAGAATTTGGTTTCACTTATTCGATCAAGCTGGCGCTGCGTCCGGATCAACGGTTTGGATCGGATGCGGATTGGGACAAGGCGGAGAATGAACTGCGCGATGCCGTCGTTCGTGCGGGCCTTGCGACGCCGGAATATGGTTGGGAAGAATTGCCCGGCGAAGGCGCATTCTACGCGCCAAAGCTTGAGTGGCACCTGACCGACGCCATTGGCCGCACATGGCAGGTGGGAACGATTCAGTCCGACCGCGTGCTGCCCGAACGCCTCGACGCAAGCTATGTCGGTGAAGATGGCGCACGCCACCGTCCGGTCATGTTGCACCGTGCGATCTTCGGCAGCTATGAACGCTTCATTGGCATATTGATTGAGCATTATGCCGGTCGTTTCCCCGTCTGGTTGGCGCCTGTGCAGGCGGTCGTGGCGACCATTACGTCGGAAGCAGACGGCTATGCGCATGATGTTACGGCCAAGCTGAAAGCGGCTGGCATTCGGGTTGAGTCCGACACGCGTAATGAGAAAATCAATTACAAGGTGCGCGAACACAGCGTCGCCAAGGTACCGCATCTCCTTGTTGTTGGCATGCGTGAGGCAGAAGAGGGCAAAGTCGCCATCCGCAGCCTTGGTTCCGATGGCCAGCGCATCATGACGCTGGATGAAGCCATCGCGATGCTGTCGCATGAAGCAACCCCACCCGATATTCGTTAAACCAAATTTCGGTCAGACAAGGAGATTGCGGTGATGACAGTTCCCTTAACGCTCGCGGCTAGATTGCTGTTGGCGGCATGCCAAAAATCTGCCGCTGACCATGCGGCAATGGGGCATTGAACATTCACGACCTAACTGGCCTTGCCACTGCGCAATTGCTGCTGTTGTCTGCAATGACCTTTGGCGCTGCGTATATCCGTGGGCTGACGGGCTTTGGCATGGCGATCATTCTTGTGCCGTTGTTCGGGATGATTGTTACACCGGGCGAAGCGGTCGTCATTGGCATATTACTGCAGGTGTTGATTGGGCCCGTTGGGTTAAAGGCCATATTTGCCGACGCGCATCGGCAAAGTGCGTTGATGATTGCGGCATTTGCGATGCTTGCAACACCGCTTGGTATATTGTTGCTGAAGGTCACAACGCCTGACGTTGCGCGGTTGATGATCGCGGCCATTGCCATTGGTGCGTTCGCACTCGTCCTGCTGCCACAACGTGGCGAACTGCGCCCGGGGCCAAAGGAGACCGCAGCGACCGGGATTGCATCGGGCATCCTAACCGGCTTTGCCGCGATGCCCGGCCCGCCTGTTGTGCCCTTTTACCTGCGCCAGCCAATTCCGCCCAAGGAAGCGCGCGCATCGATGATGCTCGTGTTTTTCGCAACGGCGATTGCGGGCACGATTTCGGCCTTTGCCTTGGGCTTGGCCGACGCGCGCTTATTGTGGCTGTCGCTGTTGCTGTTTCCCTCTGTGCTGGCGGGCAACTGGCTGGGCGCGAAATCCTTTGGCAAGGTGCCGCCCAGTCTGTGGCGCAGTTTTGTCGCTGGCATCCTTGGCCTTGCCGGGATTTCCGCGCTCCTACGGCTTTTCAACTGAGAACGTAAAAGCTGCCTAAAAGCCGGGGCTTATTTGCCGAATTTCCGTTGCGTTTTTCCGTACCGCATTTTGCGTGTGCCGGGCTGACCTTCGGTCGATCGGCCGCGCGGGGCGGCGACATGTTGCTGGTGCGGCAGGCCAAGCTCGGTGGCTTCTAATGAGCGAATTTCATCGCGCAGACGTCCAGCCTCTTCAAATTCAAGATCCGCAGCGGCGGCGCGCATTTTCTTTTCAAGATCTTCGATATAGGCCCGCAGATTATGGCCAACGAGGTTATTGGCACCGTCGGCGTCAATTTCGACCAGCACCGAATCGCGGCTGGCGGTATCGGCAACAATATCGTGGATATCGCGCTTGATGGTCGCAGGCGTGATGCCATGTTCGATATTATAGGCATGTTGTTTTTCGCGGCGGCGGTCGGTTTCGCGAATCGCACGCTCCATGCTTCCCGTCATCCGGTCGGCATACAGGATAACGCGGCCTTCAACATTACGTGCGGCGCGGCCAATGGTTTGAATGAGCGATGTTTCGCTGCGCAGAAAACCTTCCTTGTCCGCATCCAAGATTGCGACGAGCCCGCACTCCGGAATATCCAAACCCTCGCGCAGCAGGTTGATGCCGACAAGCACGTCATACACGCCGCGCCGTAAGTCACGGATCAGCTCGATGCGCTCCAATGTCTCCACATCGCTGTGCATATAGCGCACGCGCAAGCCGGCCTCATGCATGAATTCGGTCAGGTCTTCGGCCATGCGCTTGGTCAGCGTGGTGACCAATGTCCGGAAACCTGCCTCTGCCGTCTTGCGGCATTCATTGATGCAATCCTGCACCTGATCTTCCACGGGCTTAATCTCGACCGGTGGGTCGATAAGCCCCGTTGGCCGGATAACCTGTTCGGCAAACACGCCGCCCGATTGTTCCATTTCCCACCCGCCCGGTGTTGCAGAAACGCATATCGTTTGCGGGCGCATAATGTCCCATTCGTTGAAACGCAGCGGCCGGTTGTCGATGCAGGACGGCAGGCGGAAACCATATTCGGCGAGCGTCAGCTTGCGCCTATGGTCACCCTTGGCCATCGCGCCGATTTGCGGCACCGTCTGGTGGCTTTCGTCGACAAACAGCAACGCATTGTCAGGCAGATATTCAAACAAAGTGGGGGGCGGCTCACCCGGCAGGCGGCCCGTTAAAAAGCGCGAGTAATTTTCGATGCCCGCGCAACTGCCGGTCGCTGCGATCATTTCCAGATCGAAATTCGTCCTTTCCTCAAGCCGCTGCGCTTCCAGCAATTTGCCTTCGGACACCAGTTCCTTCAGCCGCTCTGTCAGTTCGAACCGAATGGCTTCGCTCGCCTGCTTCATCGTTGGGCCGGGCGTCACATAGTGGCTGTTTGCGTATACGCGCACATTTTTCAACTTGGCGCCGGTTGTGCCCGTCAGCGGGTCGAACTCGGCGATTTCCTCAATCTCGTCACCAAAGAAACTCACGCGCCATGCCATGTCTTCATAATGCGACGGGAAGATTTCCAGATTGTCGCCACGCACACGGAAATTGCCGCGGGCAAAGCCGGTGTCGTTGCGCTTATATTGCAATGCGACCAGCTTGCGGATCAATTCGCGCTGATCAACGCTTTCGCCTGCTTTCAGGTCGAATATCATCGCCGAATAGGTTTCCACCGAACCGATGCCGTAAATACACGACACAGAGGCAACGATGATAACATCGTCGCGCTCCAGCAACGACCGCGTCGCCGAATGGCGCATACGGTCAATGGCCTCGTTTACGCTCGATTCCTTTTCAATATAGGTATCGCTGCGCGGGACATAGGCTTCGGGCTGGTAATAGTCATAATAGCTGACGAAATATTCGACCGCATTGTCGGGGAAGAAGCTTTTAAATTCACCATATAGCTGCGCCGCCAAAATCTTGTTCGGCGCAAGGATCAACGCGGGCCGTTGCAACGCCTCAATGACTTTAGCGACGGTAAAGGTCTTGCCGGACCCCGTAACACCCAAAAGGACCTGATTTTTTTCACCAGTCAGCGCCGTCGTTACCAATTCTTTGATCGCAGTTGGCTGGTCGCCCGCAGGCTCATAATCGGAAACGATTTTGAAAGGGCGACCCCCTTCAAGCTTCGACGGGCGTTCCGGCCTGTGCGGGGTGAAGCTGCCAACCGTGTCCGGTTCTTCCAGCCCACGGCGGATAATCAATTCAGCCATGTTCGCTATATGTGCTGTAGCGGGTGCAAGGGCAAGAGTGTGCGGCGGCTTTATCTGAAAAACGTGGTCTATGTTGTCGCCTACGCCACGGTTCGCCAAAACCACAAAAGGGGTTCTAATCGCCTGTTGCCTTTTTGATACGTCAGGGACACAAGACGGACATGAACACAGAGGGAGAAAGGCAACCCATGCACAAGTTCCTTTTATTGGGCGTTGCGGCGTTGGCGATTTCAGCCTGTTCGGACAAAGGCGCTGACACCGACAGCAAAGAGCGCGCCGCCGAAATGGATTATGACGCGTTTATCCCGATGAAGGCCGGGCAGTGGGAAACCAAATTTGTCTTCACAGACATGAACGTGCCGACGCTGGGCAAAGCGGAAAAGCAGCAGATTATGGACGAGGTCGCCAAGAGCGCGTCGAGCCGTAGCTGCCTGACGGAAGCAGAAGCCAAAAAGCCAAGTGCGGATTTCTTTGGCGGCAATGGCTCGGAAAAATGCGTGTATAAGGCATTTGACGTTTCGGGCCAAAATATCCGGTTGCAGCTGTCATGCGGCATGGAAGGCATGGGCAGTGTCGACATGGAACTCGCGGGCGTCATGGGCGAAACCGCATTCAATTATGATAGCAAGTTCGATGTCCGTCTGCCGATGATTGGCAAGGTGAAGATGCAGGGCAAAGCAACCGGCAAATATGTGGGCGCCTGCCCGGCGGCATGATGCAGAGGATGAGGCTGTCTTGGAATCGGACGCGGCTCGCGTCTCTGGCCACGGCTTTGTCGATCTTTGCGGCGGCGCTTGGCGGCTGTGCAACAACGCCTGCTTCGGCGCTTCCTGCGCCGGCTGAGGTCCGGGTCGATTTTACCGCTGACGGCATCACGCACGGGGTTGCCCACGGGGATGCTGGTGTTGCAGGCCGTCCCGTAACGCTGGATGACCCCGCGCGCGTTGCTTCGATTTCGAAACTGGTCGTGGCCATTGCAGCAATGCGGCTGGCGGAGCAGGGTGTGCTGGATCTTGACCGTGATGTCGGGCTTTATCTGGGCTGGCCGGTCCGCAATCCGGCCTTCCCCGATGCGCCGGTGACCATGCGTGCCTTGCTGTCCCACCAAAGCGGGCTGCGCGACTCTGTCGATTATATCGTGCCGCTGGATGGCGAGCTTTTCAACGTCATTGCCAACCCAAAGGCGTGGGATGCCGCCCACCCACCTGGGGGCTATTTTTCCTATGCCAATATCAATTCGCCCGTCATCGCGGCGGTGCTGGAAAGCGCCACGGGCGAACGGTTTGACCGGTTGATGGCGCGGCTGGTGCTTTCGCCACTTGGGCTGGATGCCTGCTACAATTGGGGCGCCGGGTGCAGCGACGGACGGCGTGCGCAAGCGGTCACTTTGTTGCGTCCAAATGGCGATTTGGCGCGTGATGCCGCCATGAAGGGGCCTGACCCTTGCGCGGTGTATCCTGCCACCAACGGCAGTTGTGATGTTGACGCGCTGTACGTTCTTGGCCGCAATGGTTCGGCGTTCAGCCCGCAAGGCGGCTTGCGCATTTCGGCGCGCGACCTTGCCAAAGTGGGCCAATTGCTTTTGCGGCAGGGCGCGCCATTATTGTCGAAAAAAAGCTTCGCCGAAATGACCGCGCCCGTATGGACGTTCAATGGTGCAAATGGCGATGACGACAAAGGCTATTTCACGGCATATGGTCTTGGCGTGCATTGGTTGGAGGACAATGCGGGCAATCGATGGTTTGGCCATGTGGGTGAGGCATATTCGCTACGTGCCGGTTTTTGGATTAATCCAGCGCAAGGCAAAGGATTTTACCGCTATGTGACGATGGTCGATGAATTTTCACCCGTCGGGCATTGCTTTGACCGGTGCCCGTGATAGCGTAGCATTCAGACTAAGGCGGCCCTTCCCAACAGGGAAAATTGAGCCGCCGTATAACAGATACAATGGGGGACAATCATTATGATGAAAAAGACTTTATTGGGCGCGCTTTTGACAAGCGCACTTATGGCCACACCTGCTGCGGCCCGCCCGGATTATGCGGATGCCGTCAAGGCAGACTATGACAAGTCGCTGGCCAGCCTGTGGGATCATTTCCACCGCAATCCTGAACTGTCGTTCCGCGAATATAAGACCGCCGCCCGGATGGCACAGGAATTGCGCACCGTGCCTGGCATGGTCGTGACTGAAAAGGTTGGCGGAACCGGCGTTGTCGGCATGCTGAAAAATGGCGATGGTCCAGTCGTGCTTGTCCGTGCGGACATGGACGGATTGCCGGTGCAGGAACGCTCCGGCCTCGCCAACAGCTCGACCGTCCGACAGGTTGGTGTTGATGGCCTTGAAATGCCCGTCATGCATGCCTGTGGCCATGATGTGCACATTACCTCTTTGCTCGGTACGGCACGGCAAATGGCGCGCATGAAAGACCGGTGGAAAGGCACAATCCTGTTCATCGTCCAGCCCGCTGAAGAGCGCGTTGGCGGTGCCAAGGCCATGGTGCAGGACGGACTATATACCCGTTTTCCCAAGCCTGATTATGCGCTTGCCTTCCACGTGGCAGCGGAGTTGGAAACCGGCAAAATCGCAGCAGCAGAGGGTATTCAATATTCGTCCGCTGACAGCGTCGACATCCGCGTTCCCGGTATCGCCACCCACGGCGCTGCGCCGCATCTTGGCCGCGACCCCGTCTACATCGCGTCGCAGATCGTCGTTGGCCTGCAATCGGTCATCAGCCGCGAAAAGGGCCCGTTGGACGCTGGCGTGATTACCGTTGGCGCATTCCACGCCGGGACCAAGCATAACATCATTTCGGAATATGCCGATTTACAGGTGACCGTGCGTGCCAACAGCCAAGCGGTTCGTGATCAGCTGATTTCCTCGATTGAGCGTGTGGCAAAGGGTATTGGCGCGGCCAATGGTTTGCCTGCAGATAAATTGCCGATCGTAAAGGTGAGCGAAAGCACACCCGTCACCGTCAATGACGCGGCGCTTGCCCGCCGCTTGAATGGCGCAATTGCGACGGCATTGGGTAGCGATGTTGTTGTGCCATTCCGCCAAAGCAATATGGGCGCAGAGGATTTCGCATTCTTCGTGGATCAGCAATTTGGCATTCCGGGATATTATTTCGCGGTCGGCGGGACAAATCCCGAATGGATTGCTGCTGCGAAAAATGGCGGACCAGCCGTAGCCGGGCACCATTCGCCCTTGTTCAAGATCGATCCCGAACCGTCGGTCCGCTTGGGCATTGAAGCGATGACAGCCGCCGCGTTGGACTTGCTCGGAACAGGCAAGAACTGATTGCGGATATCTGGCAGGTTACGGAGCGGCGACAATGGCGCGAAAAAATCGTGATTTTTATGACTCTGACGAAGAGTCCATTGCGCCCGAAGTAACCTGCTGGCTGTGTTCGCGCCCGATGGGCGAGGTTACCGAATGGCATCATCCTGTGCCCAAAAGCCGGGGTGGTAAGGAACGGCAGCCGGTCCACCCGATTTGCCATCGGACCATTCATGCCAATTTCACCAACAGCGATCTTGAAAAGCGTTTTGCAACCGCTGACGCATTGTTGGCGCATGAAGAAATCGGATGGTTCGTGGCATGGATTGCCAACAAACCGTCCGACTTTAACGCGCCGACGAAGGACCGGCGTTAGCCAGCTTTTTCAGGCATCATTGACGAGTGCAGATGGTCGATTTTCCACTTTCCATCTTCAATACGATAGATGAACGAATAACGGGCCTTAATATCCGTTTTTGCACCCGTTGAAGGGTCCGTTACGGTTACCGTCCAAGTGCCGAGCCGTGCTGCCATGTTGCAACCGATCTTGACCGTGCTGCTGTTGATGGTTCCCACTGGGCTGGGTTTTAGGAAACCGACGAAATAGTCACGAATAGCCGCATGGTCGGTGCGTGGCGTGTTGGAAACCGTCGCCAGCAGGACTGCGTCCTTTGTGAACAAGCTGGTGACCGTGTCTGGATTTTTGGATGCCCAAGCATTGTTGAAATCATTGAACAGCGATTCGACTTGCGCTTGGTTGACGGCCGCGCACTGCATCGGTGTCGCGGTTTTAGCCTGAGCCGGAACGGCGATTACCGATGCAACGGCAACTGCACTTAACATCAGTTTATTCATCACAGTTTTCTCCTCTTGGTCGTTAAAGTAAAAACTAGGCCGCGTGATGCGATTGATCCTGTCCGCGCGTTTTCCAGAGCGAAAAGAATATGCCTCCTAAAATCAGGCCGAAGGTGACGCCCAGGCTCAGGACGGGCGGGAACTTGTCGCCGTCCAACACAAAGTCTGAAACGAAGATCTTCGAACCGATGAAGACGAGAACCAATGCCAGCGCATATTTCAGATAATGGAAACGATGGACCATCGCGGCGAGTGCGAAATACAAGGCACGCAGGCCCAAAATCGCCATGATGTTTGACGTGTATACAATGAACGTGTCGGTGGTGATGGCAAAGATCGCCGGTACCGAGTCCACTGCGAACACAAGGTCGGCGAGGTTGATAACGACCAGCGCGAGGAACAATGGCGTCGCAGCGCGCACCATCTTGCCGGTCGTGTCATCTGGTACCTTCACAAAGAACTTCTCGTCATGAAGCTCTTTGGTCACGCGCATATGCCGTGAAATGTATTTGACCACCGGGTTCTTGGCGACGTCCATTTCCTGATCGCCAGAAAACAGCATCTTGACGCCGGTACCAATCAGGAAAACCGCGAAGATATACAGCGTCCAATAATATTCCTGCACAATGGCAGCGCCAGCGGCAATCATCAGGCCACGCAAGACGATGACGGCGATAATGCCCCATAGCAATGCGCGATATTGGTACTTTCGCGGAATCGCGAAGAAGGTGAAAATCAGGCTGATGACAAAGACATTATCAATCGACAGCGCCTTTTCGATGAAAAAGCCCGTGTAATATTTCATGCCCATGTCGGCCCCTTTTTGGAACCAGACCCAAAGGCCGAACAGCAGCGCAATAGTGATGTAAAACGCCGACAGCTTCAGGCTTTCGGCGATGCCCATCTCTTTGTCTTCCTTGTGCAAAATGCCAAGGTCAAACGCGGTGAGCGTGATTACGATGCCGATAAAGGCCAACCAGAACCAAACCGGTGTGCCCAACCAGTCCATCATCAAAAATTCCATGAAATCATTCCCTGTTTTGTACGTGCCGACGCCGCGCGGATTTAACCGTGCGCGGCGTCAGCTTTCAAATATTACGTCTTTTTAAGGCGCAGACGACGGCCAAAGGACGCGTGCGCGTGGCGCGCCAACCGATCCTTGATTGCGAGTTTCAACCGCTTCAGTTTCTGGATTCGAAACACGTCTGGCCAGCGCCGTGAAATTTCGGCGCGCAGTTCGCGATCAATTTTTTGGTGATATTGCATCAATCGAAATGACGAAAAAGTCATGACTACATCCTCTTGAACATTGTTAAAGTTCAATCGGATGTTCCGGGCAAAGCCTAGCGTTTCGGGGGATTGAAGACCGCCTGACCAATGCACCGGAAACATCCGATGCGGCCGACATCACGTTCCTTCCGAAGAAGCGAAGCGCCAGAGGGGCCCGGTCCGCTCGATTCTTTTGGAGTAAATCCGTCCGAATTGCAAGTCCGTTTTGACCGTCTCCGCTCGGTTCGGCGAATTAATCCCTCAACAGGTCGTTGATTGCGGTCTTTGCGCGGGTCTGGGCATCGACGCGTTTGACGATGACCGCGCAGGAAAGATGTGGGCCCGGGCTGCCGTCGGGAAGCGCTTTGCCCGGGAGCGAACCGGGGACTACAACCGAATAGGCCGGTACGCGGCCCACAAAGACTTCGCCGGTTGTCCGGTCGATGATTTTGCTGGTGGAGCTGATGAAAACGCCCATCGAAAGCACTGCGCCTTCTTCGATGACGACGCCTTCGACAACTTCTGACCGTGCGCCAATGAAGCAATTGTCTTCAATGATGACAGGGCCAGCCTGCAGCGGCTCAAGTACGCCGCCAATGCCAACGCCGCCCGACAGATGGACATTTTTGCCAATTTGCGCGCAGCTTCCGACGGTTGCCCATGTGTCGACCATCGTGCCTTCATCAACGCGTGCGCCGATGTTTACAAAGCTGGGCATCAACACAACATTCTTGCCGATGAAGCTGCCGCGCCGCGCGACGGCGCCGGGCACAACGCGGAATCCAGCGTCGCGGAAGCGGTTTTCGCCCCATCCTGCAAATTTGGAAGGAACCTTGTCATAGGCTGGGGCACCCGCCGCACCGCCGTCAACCACGACATTGTCATTCAACCGGAACGACAACAAAACAGCCTTTTTCAGCCATTGGTTGACCTGCCAACTGCCATCCAGCTTTTCCGCAACGCGCAGTGACCCGTCATCAAGACCAGCCAATGCGGTTTGTACGGCGTCGCGCACCTCGCCTTGGGTTGCGCTGCTGATCGCGTCACGGGCGTCCCATGCGGCGTCAATGATGGCAGTTAGTTGTTCAGTCATGCGGCTCTTTCAAAGCTGTGAATTTCCGATAGCCATTGGGTCACATCGGAAATTTCATGGTCGATATGGTCTTGATGGGCTGCGCTATCAGCTTCGCCTTCATGTTTCACCCAAATTGTGCGCATGCCCAATGCTTTGGCCGGGACGAGATTATGCGCGGAATCTTCGACAAACAGTGCCCGTGTGGCGTTGATTCTCAATTCGCTGCACAAGGCGTCATAACTGCCGGCGAAAGGTTTTGGCCTATGCTGCATCCGGTGGATGTCGAAAATATCCTCAAACACATCGTCCAGACCGCGGGCGGTTAACACGCGCTCGGCATAAGGTGCATCAGCGTTGGTGAAGATAATTTTGCGGCCCGGTAAAGCATTAATATGCGCACGCAAATCCGGCGCAGGTTTCAATAGGCTCAGGTCAACCTGATGCACAAAATCGAGATAGCCGTAAGGGTCAACCGCATGTTCGGCCATGAGCCCGCCCAAAGTTGTGCCATATTTCTTCCAATAACGATGCCGGATTTCATGCGCCTCGGCAGAGCCAATTTGGAAATGATCCTCGACATATAGCGCAATACGATCCCGAATCTGCGCCATGATATTCGCCTCTGGGCCATATAAGGTGAGGTCGAGATCAAAGATCCATGTGTCGATATCGGTGAAATATGATTGCATGGTCCGCGCGTAACAACCCATTGGGAATATCTCAATCAACATATTCAGGCTGACGAAAGCGATTTATGTGTAAAAGGGTGCTCCCGCATAGAGGGTTTGCAATGTCATGAGTTCAGCTTTGATGGATCGTAAGCTGGTCATCGGTGGGTCGATTATATTTGCATTGTCGCTTTCTGCCTGCGGTGGTGGCGGTGGAGGTGTCAATTCGACACCACCGGCACCGCCCGCGCCCCCTCCCGTTGTGGCACCCCCCCCACCAACCCCTCCGCCGCCTCCACCCCCGCCAAGTTTTGCGACAGCGGAATTTAATCGGTCGGACGGTCCGGGCTTTCACAACGCGATAACGGCCTATCGTGCCGGCGCATCGGGATTGGGTGTGACCGTGGGCGTGATTGATTCGGGGATTGATCCCAACAGCCATGAATTCACCGGGCGTATTCACGCCCAGTCGGGCGATGTCACGGGCGCAGGCAGGCCGCTCGGCGACGATGATGGTCACGGGACGGAAGTCACCCGCGTGCTGGCCGCTGCCAAGGATGACCGCGATGTCCATGGCATTGCTTTTAACGCGACGATTTTGGCATTGCGTGCGGACCAAGCCGGCAGCTGCACCACCGCCGCGCCCGGTGAGGATGAGGCGCAATGCGCCTTTTATGACTCCGCGATTGCAGCAGGCGTGGACCGCGCCATCGACAATCGCGCGCGTGTTATAAATATATCTTTGGGCGGCGCAGGTGGCGCGAGTGCCACGCTTCGCGCGGCGATCAACCGCGCGACTCAGGCAGGCATCATCATCGTCGCTTCGGCTGGTAATGAAGGCAATGATACCGTGCCTGCCTTCGACCCCAACAACCCAAGCCCGTTTGCCCAAACATTGTTGGCCAATGGTAACGGCCTCGTCATCATCGCTGCGTCGGTCGATGATCAAGGCGTGATTTCGAATTTCAGCAACAAGGCTGGCTTTTCGCAGGCGTCGGTTTTGTCCGCACTGGGGCAGGGCATCTGCTGCGAATATCGGGATGACACGATTTACCGGTTTGACCAAAATGGTCAGACAATCACCCGCGTTTTCAACGGCACCTCATTTTCCGCGCCGCAGATTGCCGGTGCCGCAGCATTGCTTGCGCAGGCTTTCCCGAACCTGACGGGTTCGCAAATCGTCAATCTGTTGCTGACGTCCGCGCGTGATGCGGGCGACCCCGGCACTGACGCAATTTATGGCCGCGGCATATTGGATATTGGGCGCGCCTTTGCGCCCGCCGGAACGACGTCATTGGCGGGCACAACAATAGCCGTACCGTTTTCGGGCAATGGTGGCACAACAAGTGGCCCGATGGGGGATGTCGCGATGTCCAATCGTCCCGTGAACGCGGTGATCGTGGATAGCTATGGCCGTGCATATGACATCGACCTTGCGCATGGTTTGAATGCCACAGCGCCCCGGCTGCGATTAACCCCTGCGCTTATCCATCAGGACCGATCGGTCAGCGCGGTTCATGGCACCACCCAAATTGCATTTTCGATCAGCGACAGCGGGGTTGGTACAGCCAGCATCTTGCCGCCCGCGCTTTCGGACGGGCAAGCGCGACAGGCGCGGTTCTTGGCAGGCCGGGTCAGCGCAGAAATTAGCAAAGATACGCGTTTTAGCTTGGGCATCCGGCAAACGGCCGCCAATCAGGTTGCGGCCCTGCAAGATATGGCCAGCAGCGCCTTTTTGACCGCTGGTGCGGCACGGATGGAGGGCGGCTTTGAGCGCCAACCGGGCAATTCCTTTGCCCTGCGACAGCAATTGGGTGCTTTTGGACTGACGGGCAGCGTCGAAAATGGCGACGCCCGTCTGTATGAAGGTGCCGGCGACGAATATCTCCGCCGGGGTACACGCCAATATGCCTATGCAACATTAGGGCTCTCGCTGGATCGGAAGATCGGGCCGGCAAGACTGGCGCTGGGTGCCAATTGGATGCGGGAGGATGAAACGATCCTTGGTGCCCGCTTTGCCAGCTTCATCGGTCGCGGCGGTGCGCGCAGCCTGTTCGTCGACGGCAATATAGAAGCGACCTTGGGGCAGGATTGGTCCATAGGCACCAGTTGGCGGCAAGGGTGGACCTATGCCAATGCGGACACGACATTGACTGGACAAAGCCTGCTCAAGAGCAACGCATTTTCCTTTGACGTCACACGGGCCAACGCATTTGCCTATGGCGACCGGCTGGCGTTTCGGTTGGCCCAACCGCTGCGTGTCACCAGCGGCGGCCTCGCGCTGAATGTGCCTGTTGCCTATGATTATGCCACGCTTACGCCGACATTCGGCATCAGGCACTTCAGCCTTGCCCCGCAAGGGCGTGAGATCGCGAGCGAGCTTGCGTGGACCTTGCCAATAAGCGGCGGCTATGTTTCGTCAAACCTGTTCTGGCGACAGGAACCGGGGCATTTTGAAAGCGCGCCGAATGACATCGGCGTAGCGTTCCGGCTGCAGTTCGGTTTTTAAACCGTAAAACTCTCTCCGCATCCACAACTGCCGGTGGCGTTGGGATTATTGAAGACAAAGCCAGCGGCAAATTCATCTTCGACCCAATCCATGATGGATCCGACGAGATAGAGCACCGAGCCGCCATCGATATAGAGCACGCCGCCCGGCGTTTCGATTTTTTCATCGAAGGCGATAGCTTCGGACACATAGTCGACCGAATATGCGAGGCCCGAACAGCCCCGACGCGGCGTGGACAGCTTTACGCCAATCGCACCCTCGGGTGCCTTGGACATCAGCTCGGCAATCCGCGCTTCCGACGCGGGCGTCAGGGTGACTGCAGCGGGGCGAACGCGGGTCTTTACATCGGTCATAACATTCCAAGCTCCAGACGGGCTTCATCGGTCATATTGGCTGGCGACCATGCCGGTTCCCAGACCAAATTTACTTCAGCATCACCAATGCCCGGCACCGCGCCAACGCGCAGTTCAACCTCACCCGGCATGGATTCCGCCACCGGGCAATGCGGGGTCGTCAGTGTCATTGTCACAAGCGCACGGCCGTCATTGATCTCGACATTGTAAATCAGGCCAAGGTCGTAAATGTTCACCGGAATTTCCGGGTCGTAAATTTCCTTAAGCGCTGCAATGACCGCTTCGTACAAATCGCCGTCGGGTTCGCCCGGTGATGGCGCAGCAGGTTTCTGCGCGAGAAAGCCCTCCAGATAATCCTTCTTACGGGCCAAAGTCTCGCCAGGCGTTTCGACGGCGTTTTCGACGCGCGCACGGGGCGGCTTTTCGACGCTATCAACTTCTTCTATCCGGATGTTCTCGTTCATCCAAAAATCCTTTTCACCCGTTCCAGCCCGCGCACCAGCGCTGCGACATCATTTTCGTCATTATAAATACCAAAGCTCGCCCGCGCAGTGGCGGGGATGCCCAGATGGTCCATCAGCGGTTGTGCGCAGTGATGGCCAGCACGAATGGCGACATTTTCTTCGTCCAATATCGTGCCGATATCGTGCGGATGGATGCCCTCCATGCTGAAGGACACGATGCCAGCGGACTTTTCCGGACCATATAAGGTGACCGAATTGATGCCACGCAAAGCATCGCGCGTTTGCGCGGCGAGCGCACTTTCATGCGCAAATATCGCTTCAGGACCAAAGCTGTCGATAAAGTCGATTGCGGCGTGCAGGCCGATCACTTCGATAATCATCGGGGTGCCCGCCTCAAACCGCGATGGGGCCGGGGCGTAGGTCGTTTTTTCAAAGGTCACACGATCAATCATCGCGCCGCCGCCTTGCCATGGCGGCATGGAATCCAGCGTTTCCGCCTTTGCCCACAACACACCAACGCCGGTTGGGCCATATAATTTGTGGCCGGACATGACGTAAAAGTCGCAACCAAGCTCAGCCATGTTCAGCCGCATGCGCGGTGCGGCCTGACAGCCATCGAGCATGAGTTTGGCACCGACGGCATGTGCAGCCTTGGCCGCACGCTTTACGCCAAGGACCGACCCAAGCACATTGGACACATGCGCGAGCGCGACGAGCTTATGCTGTGCAGTCAGGTTCGCTTCCAGCCAGTCGAGGTCAATCAGGCCATCGTCGGTCAGCGGGCAGACGTCGATATGCGCGCCGACCTTTTCCGCCAGCATCTGCCACGGCACGATATTGCTATGATGCTCTAACTGGCTGAGCATGATGCGGTCGCCAGCGTTCAGATTGGCGGGGCCCCAGCTTTGCGCGACCAAATTGATGCCCTCGGTCGCGCCGCGCACGAACACGACTTCGTTTGGCGATGCTGCGCCGATGAACCGCGCCACGCGCTCACGCGCCGCCTCAAACGCGACAGTCATATTGGCCGAGCGGGCATAGACGCCGCGATGGACGGTGGCATAATCGGCGCCGCCGGCACGCATCATCGCGTCGAGCACGACCTGCGGTTTTTGCGCCGTCGCGGCGGTATCGAGATAATGCCAGTTGTTCGCCAGGCCGGGGAATTGGTCGCGGATGGGTGAAGCAGACATCAGCATAGCAACACACCGTCATGCTGAACTTGTTTCAGCATCCATCGTGCAGCTGAGACCGAAGCTCTGCGAGGCGAAATAGACCCTGAAACAAGTTCAGGGTGACGATGATTTAGGGGGAACCGTGCGCTCACACCAAATCCCCTAGTTTGCTCAACGCTGCTTCGGTCAGCGACTCTTCATCAGCCGCGCCTTCGAACACGCCCGCGACAAAGGCCTGTAACATCAGCTTCTTTGCCTCGGCAGGGGTAATGCCGCGCGCTTGCAGATAGAAAAGTCCCATGGCGTCCAACTCGCCAATCGCGCAGCCATGCGCGCATTTGACGTCGTCGGCGTAAATTTCGAGTTCGGGCTTGGCGTTGGCCGTTGCGCTGCGATCCAGCAGCATTGCTTTGACGGACTGCACGCTGTCGGTTTGCTGGGCATCGCGTGCCACGGCCACTTTGCCAAGATAGGTACCGGTCGCCGTACCCGCCAAGACGGAGCGGACAATCTGCGATGATGTCGCGCCGGGCTCGGCATGGGTGACAGTGGTGATGACCTCAAGCGTTTGCGTGCCGCCACCAATTTGCACAGCGCCAAGTTTGAAATCAGCACCCTCGTGCAGTGTAACGTTCAACTCCACCCGCCCATAATCGCCGCCTGTATTCAGCACATGGATTGCGGCGGTGGCGCCTTTGCCAATCGCGATGTCCAATTGATGGATGGTGCCGCTGTCCTGAATAATCGTCCGCGCAAAGGTTCCACCCGCAGGTACGATGATGCTTTCGGGCGCAGGCAATGGCCACGCCGCCTCGACAGCGGCAATGTCGCTGTAGCGCCATGCTTCATTGTGGCGGGTTGGCGCGGACATGCTCAAGCCGCCAATTCCTTATAGCCGTCACGCTCCAGCTCAAGCGCGAGGTCGGCACCGCCGGTTCGCGTGATGCGGCCATCGGCGAGGACATGCACAAAGTCGGGTTTCACATAATCGAGCAGCCGCTGATAATGGGTGATCAACAGCACAGCCTTGTCCGGCTTGCGCATGATGCGGTTGATGCCATCGCCCACTGTGCGCAGCGCGTCGATGTCGAGGCCGCTGTCGGTTTCGTCGAGGATCGCGAGCGCCGGGTCGATGATACCCATTTGCACCATCTCGTTGCGCTTCTTCTCGCCGCCGGAAAAGCCGACATTCACGGGACGCTTGAGCATCTCCATATCCATGCCCAGCGCGCCTGCCTGTTCGCGTGCGAGCTTCAGGAATTCACCACCCGTTAGCGTCGCCTCACCGCGATATTTGCGCTGTGCATTGAGCGCCTCGCGCAGGAACTGGACGTTCGATACGCCGGGAATTTCGACCGGATATTGAAAGCCCAAGAACAGACCTGCGGCGGCGCGCTCATGTGGTTCGAGAGCGAGCAAATCCTGCCCGTTGAAGGTCACCGAACCTTCGGTCACCTCATAACCGGGGCGTCCCGAAAGCACATAACCCAGCGTCGATTTTCCCGCACCATTCGGACCCATGATCGCATGGATCTCACCCGCGTTCAGCGAGAGCGTGAGGCCTTTAAGGATAGGCTTGTCGCCAACATTGGCGTGAAGGTTATTTATTTGGAGCATATGACGTCTGTTTTTCCGTTAAATCGTTTTGCGTTTGAGAGGCGAAAATGCCTCACCCCACGCTCCCCTCAAGGCTGATGCCCAACAACTTCTGCGCCTCAACCGCGAATTCCATCGGCAGTTGCTGCAGCACTTCTTTGGCAAAGCCGTTGACGATCAGCGCGACCGCTTCCTCGGCATTCAGGCCGCGCGCCATTGCGTAGAACATCTGGTCGTCCGAAATCTTGCTCGTCGTCGCTTCATGCTCGATCTGCGCGCTTGGGTTGCGAACTTCGATATAGGGGACGGTGTGCGCGCCGCTCAAAGACCCGAGCAGCAGCGAGTCACATTGGGTGAAGTTGCGCACGCCCTCGGCATTTGGCGCAACGCGCACAAGCCCGCGATAGGTGTTGTTGCTGTGTCCGGCGCTGATGCCCTTGCTGACAATGGTCGAACGCGAACCCTTGCCATTGTGGATCATCTTGGTGCCGGTGTCGGCCTGCTGGTGATTGTTGGTCACCGCGACCGAGTAAAATTCACCGACGCTGTTTTCGCCGTTCAAAACGCAGCTTGGATATTTCCATGTCACCGCGCTGCCGGTTTCCACCTGAGTCCAGCTCACCTTGCTGTTCCGTCCTTGGCACAATGCGCGCTTGGTGACGAAGTTATAGATGCCGCCTTTGCCTTCCGCGTCGCCGGGATACCAGTTTTGTACGGTTGAATATTTGATTTCGGCATCGTCCAGCGCGACCAGTTCGACCACGGCGGCGTGCAGCTGGTTCTCGTCGCGCATCGGCGCGGTGCAGCCTTCGAGATAGCTGACATAGCTGCCCTTATCAGCGACGATTAATGTTCGTTCGAACTGTCCTGTATTTTCCGCGTTGATACGGAAATAGGTGGAAAGCTCCATCGGGCAGCGCACGCCTTCGGGGATGTAGACGAACGTGCCATCGGAAAAGACCGCGCAATTGAGCGTGGCGAAATAATTGTCGTGCATCGGCACAATCTTGCCGAGATATTTGCGGACGAGGTCAGGATATTCCTTAATCGCTTCCGAAATGCTGCGGAAGATAACGCCAGCCCGCTCCAATTCGGCGCGGAAGGTCGTTGCGACTGACACGCTGTCAAACACGGCATCAACCGCAACGCGGCGTTGGGGCAAGCCGCCATCTTCACCGCCTTCGACACCGGCAAGCAATTTCTGTTCGGCAATCGGAATACCCAGCTTTTCATAAACGCGCAGGATTTCGGGATCGACCTCGTCCAGTGAATTCAGCTTTGGCTTCGCCTTGGGCGCGGCATAATAATAGGCGTCCTGATAATCGATGGGCGGGACATTGAGCTTGGCCCAATCCGGTGCTTCCATCGTTTTCCACATGGCAAAGGCCTTAAGCCGCCATTCCAGCATCCATTCAGGCTCATTCTTCTTTGCCGAAATGAAACGGACGGTATCTTCGTTCAGGCCCTTGGGCGCGAAATCGGTTTCGATGTCCGACGACCAGCCATGTTCATAATCGGCGACCTTTTCGGCGGCGTCCCACGCAGCCTTGTCTTTGATTTCAATATCGTCGGTCATCGCGTCAGTCCTGCCAAATTGATTTGCGCAAGCGCACCGCGCACAGCGTTGTTAACGACAGGCCAATGCGATTGGACGTGGCAGCTGCCTTCTTTCGCACAATGCTGGCCCAAGGCCTGTTTATGCGTATCGCAGCACGCGGTCATCGCAATCGGGCCTTCGACGGCCTCGATAATATCGGCCAGATTGATGGCCGCAGCAGGACGGGCAAGCGTGATGCCACCCCCTGTGCCACGTGCCGAACGCAATAGGCCCGCTTTGGTCAACATGCTCACCAGCTTTTGAGTCGTGGGCAGCGCAAGGCCGGTTTCGGTCGCAAGGTCCGTCGCAGATACGCGCGCAGAGCCGCAATGGCGCGAAGCCGCGCTCATAACCACCACTGCATAATCTGCCATGTTCGACAAACGCATAACAACGTCCCTAATCAGATAAATTTACTCCGATTGGGGGCAGATGGTCCCTTTATCGGCGGAAATCAACCCAGAAAGGATTCTATATTGCGTTAGTTTTCCTTGCCCAGCCGCATGCGCTTTTGAACGTTCACGATATCTTTTGGGTTAAGCCGCCTTATTTCTGTAATTTGTCGGCGACGTAACTTTCCAAATTCGCTGTTTCTTCAGCAGAAAAACGCAGGCCCAGCTTGCTGCGCCGCCACAATATATCGCTTGCGGAGCGCGCCCATTCTTGGCCGATCAAATAGTCGACTTCGCGCGCATAAAGCCCATGGCCAAAATGCGTGCTGAGATCTTTGATGGTGTTGGCATCGCCCAGAATCACTCGTGTCAACGTCCCATAGCTGCGCACCCAGCGATGGGTGAGGGGCGCAGGCAGAAACGGGTATGCGCGCTGCAGTTCATCCGCCAATTCATCGGCACCATCGGTCGGAAAATCGCCACCGGGAAGCGGCTGTTGGAGCGTCCAGCTTCGCCCATCGAGAATAGGCATATATCCGGCAAGCTTTTTGACGGCACTCTCGGCCAAGTGGCGGTAGGTTGTAATTTTGCCGCCGAAGACAGACAGGATCGGCGCTTGCCCATCGGCATCAACGTCGACTTCGAAATGGTAGCCGCGCGATGCGGTTTCGGGCTTGCCCGACCCGTCATCGACCAGCGGACGAACACCGGCATAGCTATATATGACATCCGCCGCAGTGATGGTTTGTTTGAAATAGGCGCCAGCGGATTCGCAAATATAATCGATTTCCTCGGGCGTCGCGAAAACGTCGTCGAGCGAACCTTTGTGATCGGCATCGGTCGTGCCGATCAGGGTGAAATCATCCTCATACGGTATCGCGAAGAAGATCCGGCCATCTGGGTTTTGGCAGAAATAAGCCTGCGGCGTATCGAACATTTTGCGCACAACGATGTGGGACCCGCGCACAAGCCGGATGGTCTCCGCTGCGTTGCGTTGACGCCCCGTGGTGCGCGCAAGCAGTTCAAGTACCGCTGGCCCTGCTGCGTTGGCAACGGCGCGCGCCTTGATGGGCGGCTGTCCTGCAATTTCGATATGCCAAATACCATCGCGTCGTTCGATGTGCGTGACTTCGCTATGCGTGCGAATTTCTGCGCCATGTCGCGCTGCATCCATGGCGTTGAAGATAACCAGTCGCGCGTCATCGACCCAGCAATCGGAATATTCAAACGCAGTGGTGAATTGGGGCTTCAGCGGCTTACCGGCGGGTTCAGACGCAAGCTTTACGGTGCGGGTCGCGGGGAGCAGTTTACGGCCGCCAATATGGTCATATAAAAACAGGCCCAAGCGGACGAGCCACGCGGGCCGAATGCCCTTTTGATGCGGCAGAATGAAGCGCAGCGGCCAAATGATGTGCGGTGCAATGGCCCACAAGCGCTCGCGCTCAATCAAGGATTCCCGCACCAGCGCGAATTCATAATGCTCAAGATAGCGCAGCCCGCCGTGAATAAGTTTTGTCGATGCAGACGATGTGCCACGCGCAAGATCTCCGCGCTCAAGCAAGACAACCTTTGCGCCACGCCCCGCCGCGTCGCGTGCAATGCCCGCACCGTTTATGCCGCCGCCGATGACGGCGAGGTCAAAAATTGGCTGGCTCATAAAAATCCCCAAGCAAAGGTCGCCGCGGCGATGAAAGCGGTAAAAGTGGCGAGCATGACGGGCAGCATCGCCTTCCACCCTTGCCCGAGTAACAGATCAAGCCGTGACCGCATAGCTGTTGCGGTAACCGCGAACAGAAGCATCGCCTTGGATGCCAGCAGGCCATATTCGGCCACCCACTTGGGTGCGTCGACAAACGAGTTGACGGCAACCACTGCGAAAAACGCGATGATGAACCACGGCAGTTTCAACTTTGCGGCAAGGCTTTTCGGTTGGCCATTGCCTGAACCGATGGCGAGGCCAATGAGCGCAACTGCGGGGGCCAGCAAGGCCACACGCGACAGCTTTACAATCGTTGCCGTTTCACCGGCGGATTGGGAAAAACTATAGCCACCGCCAAGCGATTGCGCGACATCATGTATCGCGGCGCCCATCAGGAAACCCGCCTGACGATCCGTGAAGGCAAGCTGCGCGGCGATCAGGGGATAAAAGGACATGGCGATAGCACTGGCGAGCGAAACGCCCACCAACGTCAGCGTGAATTGGTTCTGGTTCAGCCGCTCGCGACCAATAACGGCATAGATGGCCAAGGCAGCGGACGCGCCACAGATGGCTGTCGCGCCGCCCGCAAGCCAGCCCGCATAATTGCTTTGTCCAGATAGTCGCGCGCCGAATAGTCCCGCACCCATCACCAGCGCCATGATGCACACCAGCCCCAGAAAGGCGAGTGCACCCAAACCGCCAATCTGCATGACGGTGACCTGAGTCCCCAGCAGAACGATGCCCCACCGCAAACAAGAAGTGCCGCAGAAATCGAGGCCGGGGTGGACCTTTTGCTCAGCCGATATAAAATTGAGCGCCAAACCCAGCAGAAGCCCGGCCAATATGACGGGCATGGCATAATGTTCGGAGAACCAAGTCGCTGCGACCGACGCGATACCAACGACAGCAAGACCCGGGAACAATGCGCGCATCATCAATCGTTTGCGCGGCGCCGGATGGTCCTCGGCAAGATATGTCTCGCCATACAGGTCAGCGATATAATTCGCGTTTATGTCTTGCGGTGTCATATGGCCTTCTATAGGCAGATGCATCAGAAGTTCCAGCATAAAGCAGGACTTGGGAGAGGATTTAATGGCCGACACCGAGAACGCAAAGGCGGGCGATGCCGCACGCTATATCCGCTACGGGCTTATTGCCCTTTTGTTTTTCGGCACGGCGCTCAATTATCTCGACCGACAGGTTCTCGCACTTCTGAAACCCACATTGCAGGTTGAATTTGGTTGGACCGACCGTGAATTTGGCCATTTCGGATCGGCATTTCAAATTGCCACAGCGGTCGCTCTGCTCGGCGTCGGGTGGTTTATTGACCGCTTCGGCGTGCGCTGGGGTTATGGTTTGGCCGTTGCGATATGGAGCTTGGCGGGCATGGGGCATGCTTTTGCCAGTTCGGTTGGGCAGTTTGTCGTCGCACGCGTCACCCTGGCTGTGGCAGAGTCGGTGAATACGCCTGCGGCGATGAAATCCGCCGCCACATATTTGCCCATTCGGGAACGATCCATTGGTATTGGCGTGATTAACAGCGCGTCCAATATAGGCGCAATTCTGGCGCCGCTGACCGTGCCGTGGATTGCCATCATGTACGGCTGGCGCGAGGCGTTTATTATTACTGGCGCGCTTGGCTTTGTCTGGCTGATTTTCTGGTGGCTTGGGACAAGCAAGCTGCAGCCATTGGGCACAGCCGCGCCAACTATCGCCAATCCAGCAGACAAGGGCCCGCCATGGCGTGAGCTGTTGAAGGAACGGCGGACATGGGCCGTGGCCGGCGCAAAGCTGCTCACGGACCTTGTCTGGTGGTTCATATTATTTTGGGCGCCAGATTTCTTTGCGCGGCAATTTGGACTGGGGCAGGCTGAAATAGGTGCGCCCACCGCAATCGTATATGCGCTGGCGGCGGTGGGCGCTTTGACCAGTGGCATATTGTTCCCGCTCCTATTGGGTAAGGGAATGACACCCAATGCAGCGCGCAAGAGCTCAATGTTCTTTTATGCTTTGTTGATTTTACCCATTCCCTTGGCCCTGCAAGCGCCAAATGAATGGATCGCGGCGCTGATCATCGGGCTGGCACTTTTCGCGCATCAGGGTTTTTCGACGAATATTTTCGGCATGACAGCAGATATCGTTCCCGCCCGTCAGGTCGGTAGCGTGATCGCAATTGGGGCTTTGGTCGGTAATTTGAGCGGCGCGGCCATGCTTGAATTCGCTGGCTGGTCGCTGGATGCAGGCCTTGGCTACACGCCGATGTTCGCAATCTGTGCAAGCGCCTATTTACTGGCGTTGCTGTGGATTCACATCATGCAGCCAAGGCTGGTTGTGGTTAATGACGCCGACTGATTAGCCAGCCTTGGCCAAGCCTTCTGCGTCCACAATTGCCTGCAGTTCGCCCGCTTCGTACATTTCCATCATGATGTCCGAACCACCGAGGAACTCGCCCT
>VFQS010000413.1_pt1 | contig 49413 bp, 43 predicted proteins | sample 3512361 | NCBI WGS metagenome assembly VFQS01 (sample SAMN10412375, study PRJNA504923) | tailings metagenome | isolation source: Relicate 1 Philex TSF3 active mining | place: Philippines | reverse complement strand
GAGATTCGGCTAGACCGCCCAGGCGCGGGCGCGTTCAACCGCGCGCAACCACGTGGCGTGTGCCGCGTCGCGCGCAGCCGCACCCGGCCCGGGGCTGAAGCGCCGCTCGAGCGCCCATCGCGACGCGATGTCGCTCGTTGAACCCCACACGCCTTCGGCGAGACCCGCAAGATATGCCGCACCGATGGCGGTCGTCTCCAGCTCGGTCGGTCGCAGCACATCGACACCGAGTTGGTCGGACTGCATCTGCAGCATGAGATCCATCACCGCCGCACCGCCGTCGACGCGCAGGTCGCTGATCGCCACACCTGACGCGCGGGTCATGGCATCGACCACGTCGCGAGTTTGATACACCATCGACTCCACGACTGCGCGGGCGATGTGTGCGCGACTGGTACCGCGAGTGATGCCGAAAATCGAGCCGCGCGCGTACGGGTCCCACCACGGGCTCCCGAGCCCGGCGAACGCCGGCACCACGACCACACCGCCAGAGTCAGCAACACTCTCGGCGAGCGGGCCGATGTCGCTCGACTTCTCGATGATGCGCAGCCCGTCGCGCAACCACTGCACGGCAGCACCCGTCACGAAGATCGCGCCCTCGAGCGCGTACACGGCAGGTTGGTCGCCGATGCGCCAGGCGACTGTGGTCAGCATTCCCGAAGTCGGCGCTGGGCACCCGGTGCCGACGTTCATCAGCACGAAACTCCCTGTGCCGTAAGTGTTCTTGGCGCTGCCGGTCGCAAAACACGCTTGGCCGAAGAGTGCGGCCTGCTGATCGCCGGCCACGCCGCTGATGGGCACACCGGCCGGAATCGCGCCGTCGCGCACCGTGACGCCGATGCGTCCGCTCGATGACACCACATCAGGCAGCGTTGCGGGGTCGACGCCGAACAACCCGCACATGTCGTCGCTCCAGCGCAGCGTGCGGATATCGAAGAGCATCGTGCGCGATGCGTTGGAAACGTCGGTCGCGAACGACGTGCCGCCCGTGAGCCGGTGGATGATGAACGCGTCGATCGTCGCAAAGGCGAGGTTCTTGTTGCGCGACACCTCGGTATTGCGCAAGAGCCACTCAACTTTTGAGCCGGAGAAATACGGGTCGAGCACGAGGCCGGTCGTGGCGCGCACTGCGGGCAAGTGGTCGGCGAGGGAGTCGCAACGATTCGCGGTGCGCCGGTCTTGCCAGACGATTGCGCGGTGCAGCGGCGCGCCGGTGACTCGGTCGATTGCCACGACTGTCTCGCGTTGGTTCGTGATGCCGATTGCAGCCACGGGCTCTTCGAGCTTCGCGCACACCGCCTGCAGCGTCGCGCGCACCGCTTGCCATATCTCTTCGGCATCGTGTTCCACCCAGCCGGGCTGCGGGTAGTGCTGCGTGAACTCGCGGTAGTCGGCGATCGACGTGCGGCCATCTCTGAACACCGCACGCGTGCGCACGCCCGTGGTGCCCGCGTCGATGGCGAGCACGACGCCCTGCGACGCAACCATGGCGCGAGATTAGTTGGCGAGGCGCGACGGGCTTGCCGCGGATTCGCACGGCAACTCGACCACGAATCGGGCTCCAGCGAGGCCGTCGTGGCGCGGCTCTACCCAGACGCGCCCGCCGTGCAGGCGTACGTGTTCGCGCACGAGCGCAAGCCCGAGCCCCGCACCCTCAGAACTGCCGCGCTTGCTCGCACCAGCCCCGCGCGCGAAGCGATCGAATATGCGCTCGGTGTCGGATTCGGGCACGCCTTCGCCGCGGTCTTCGACCGCAACGAGCACGTGCGCGGTGGAGTCGTCGGAGTGCGCCACGTGCACCGCCGCACTGCCGCCGCCGTGGAGGCGCGCGTTGTCGACGAGATTGGCGAGCACGCGGGCGAGGCGGCGGCGGTCGCCGTGAATCACCGCGTCGCGGCACGCGGCATCGACGACGATCGCCGAGCGCGGCATGCTGCTGGCGCGCACCGCCTGCTCCACGAATTCGCCGACGCGAAGCGCGTCGCGATTCAAGCGCACGGCACCGGCGTCGTATCTCGAGATCTCGAGCAGGTCTTCGACGAGCCCGCTAAAGCGCGCGACGTCGGCGACCAACAAGTCGAGCGCCGCCTGGCTGCGCTCGGTGAGTTCGTCACGGCGCGACATCATCACTTCGACCGATGCGGCCAGCGTCATGAGCGGGGAGCGCAACTCGTGGCTCACGTCGGAGGCAAACCGCGCGTCACGCTCGACGCGTTGCTCGAGTCGCGCGACCATGTCGTTGAACGAGTCGGTGAGCGCGTTCAAGTCGGGGTCGTCGGTCGGCTCGAGCCGCGTGTCGAGTCGACCGTCGGCGATGGCGCGCGCGGCATCGGCGGCACCGGCGAGCGGTCGCACGACGCGCTCGCTCGACACGATGCCGAGCATGAGTCCGACGAGCACAGTGATGATCGTCGCGAGAATCAACGATGCGCGCACGCTGCCGAGCGTCTCGCCGATCAGTTGGTCGGAGAGCCCGAGTTCACCTTCTCGCGCCCGCAAGTTCGAACGAGTGAGCGTGTAAGTGAGAAAGAAGAGCACACTCGACAAGAGCAGCGCGCCGATCACGAACGTGGCGAGGATGCGCGAGCGCACGCCCATGCGCCGCGGACGTCGACGGCGCACGAAGGCCCGCAGGCGGTCGCGCGTTCGTGGTCGAGTCGGGCGGACGGGGCTCGTCACGACTGCAGTCGGTATCCGAGCCCGCGCACGGTCACGACGTGGCGCGGGTTGGCCGGGTCTGCTTCGATCTTCATGCGCAGTCGTCGCACATGCACGTCGACCAGTCGCCCGTCGCCGAAGTAGTCGTAGTCCCACACTTTTTTCAAGAGCGTCTCGCGGCTGAACACGCCGCTCGGGTCTTCGGCGAGCACGCACAGCAATTTGAACTCCGTTTTGGTGACCGCCACGTCGGCGCCGCGCAGAGTCACTCGACCCTCGGCCGGGATGATGACAAGGTCGCCGAACTCGAGCGTGGCGTGCTGCGGATCGGCCGGGCGCAAGCGCCGCAACAGCGCGCGGATGCGAGCCGAGAGTTCTTTCGGTGCGAACGGCTTGGTCATGTAGTCGTCGGCGCCCGCCTCGAGACCAGCCACCACGTCGTGGGTGTCGCTGCGCGCGGTGACCATCACGATGGGCACGCTGCTCTTGGCGCGAATCTGACGACACAACTCGAAGCCGTCGATGCCGGGGAGCATGATGTCGATCAGCACCACGTCGGCCGGGTGCGCGGCAAAGAGCGTCACGGCATCCTCGCCGGTCGCGGCCTCGTCGACGGTCCAGCCTTCGTCTTCGAGCGCCAAACGCACCGACGCGCGAATGCGCTCGTCATCTTCGACGGCAAGAATGCGCGTGCCCACGACGACTCAAGTTAGTGCGGGTGCTTGCGCGCCGCATCCACGATCACGCGCGACAGGGCGTCGAACACCCCGGGTGCCGCCACCAGCACCTCGCCAGGATGCATGGCATTGCCAGCGAAGTCGCCGCTGCGCGCGCCGGCCTCGCGGGCGATCAACTCGGCGGCGAGCACGTCCCAGGAGTGGAGGTTCTCTTCGAAATATGCGTCGAGCCTGCCGCAAGCCACGAAACAGATGTCGACGGCTGCCGCGCCCATGCGCCGCACGTCGCGAATGAGGTGGATGAATTCGGTGACGCGCCGCGACTGCACCGTGCGATGCGCGGGCGTGTAACTGAAACCGGTGGCTACGAGTGCTTTCGCGAGTTCGTGCTGCGGCGAGCAAGAAATCGGCGTGCCGTTGAGCGTGGCCCCTGCGCCGCGTCGCGCGGCGAACAGTTCTCCGAGGTCGGGCATGTAGACCGCGCCGACGAGCGAGCCGTGCGCATCGCGCGCGCCGATCGAAACGCACCATGTCGGCAGGCCGTACATGAAGCTCGTGGTGCCGTCGATCGGGTCGACGTGCCACTCGATGCCCGAGGTTCCGCGGTGCTGGCCGCCTTCTTCGCCGACGATCGAGTCGTCGGGTCGCGCCGCGCGCAGCCCGGCGACGATGGTTGCCTCGGCTTCGCGATCGAACACCGTGACCATATCGGTGTCGGTGAGTTTGGTGCCGACCACGCGCATGCCGCGTGCACGACCCTCGCGCGCTACGTCGCCCGCGCGACGCGCCAGGTCTTCCGCGAGCGCGAGCAGCGCCTCACTCATCGTTGGTCGCCCCGCTCGCGCCATTCGCCCATGGCGCGAAGTCCGAGCACAGCGACGACGCTCATGCCGCCGGCGAAACCGAGCGAACCCACCAACATTGCTGCACCGGTGGCGACGTCGCAGTCGCCGGTGCACTGCACATCGACGAGTGCGAAGCCGATCGTGCCGCCCGCAGCGCCGGCGATGATCACCGAGGCAAAAGCGACCGCGCGAGCGGCGCGCGATGGCAGGGCAGACAATGGACGGTCGTTCATCGCCCCATCACCGTATTACTAGCGTTGCCCGCATGTCGGCGATGCTGCCGCGGCGCATCCTGCATGTCGACATGAACGCGTTCTTCGTCGCGTGCGAAGTGCTGCGCCGTCCGGAGTTGGCGGGCAAGGCGGTGGTGGTCGGGGGTTCGGCACAGCGGGGCGTCGTCGCTGCCGCGTCGTACGAGGCGCGGCAGTTCGGCGTGCGCTCCGCGATGGCGTCGGCCGTGGCGAGCAGGATGTGCCCGCACGCGATTTTTCTCGACGGCGACCACGACTACTACGGCGAGGTGAGTGCGCGGGTGTTCGGGGTGTTCCGCGATTTCACACCGCTCGTCGAAGGCTTGTCGCTCGACGAAGCATTTCTCGACGTGACTGGCGCGCAGCGGCTGTTCGGCGACGCGGTGGCGATTGCGCACCGTGTGCGCGATGCGGTACGCGAGCAGGCGGGTCTGGCGTGCAGTGTCGGTGTTGCGACGTCGAAGTTCGTTGCCAAGCTCGCGACCGAGTTCGCCAAGCCGCGCGCCACACGCGAGCGCATCGACCCAGGTCCGGGAGTCTTCGAGGTCGCACCCGGCAGCGAGGTCGAGTTCTTGCATCCGCTGGAAGTCGGCATGCTGTGGGGCGTCGGGCCGGTGACGCTCGAGAAGTTGCATCGCATCGGGCTGCGGCGCGTCGGTGACATCGCGGCGTGCGACCCGCGCGTGTTGCGACTCTCGCTCGGCGAGGGCTTGGCGAACCATCTGCACGACCTCAGTCGGGCGATCGACGACCGCGCGGTGGAGCCCGAGCGCGAGACCAAGTCGATCGGAAGCGAAGAGACGTTTGCCGACGACCTCACCGACGCCGTCGAGGTGCGCCGCCACCTGCTGCGCATGGCCGACACCGTCGCGCGGCGCTGCCGGGAGTCGGGGCTCGCCGCTCGCACGATCACGCTCAAGATTCGCCACGCCGACTTCAGCAACTTGACGCGCTCGCGCACGCTCGACGAACCCGTCGATACGACGCAGGCGATCATCTCGGTGATCGACGAGCTGCTGCCCGACGTCGATCTCGCACAGGGCATCCGCTTGGCGGGCGTGAGCGCGCGCAACTTCGCCGCACCCGACCCGCAGCTCCGGCTGTTCGACGATGACTCGACAGACGGCAGTCGCTCGCCCCGCGACGAAGAGTGGCGCGAGGCGGCGCGGGCCGTCGACAAAATCCGAGAGAAATTCGGTGATGCAGCCATCGGGTCGGGCTCGCACGACGAGCCGACGGGCACACCGTGGGGTCCGCGACGAGAGTCATGAGGCAGGGTGGCTCGCGCCGTGCACGCCACTACTACGCTTGGGCGTCAATGAAGCACTCGAACCTGCGACGTCGATTCCGAGGAGAGCGCCGTGCCGCTGTCTGAGGAAGAGATTCAAAAGCTGCGCGAGATCGAGGCGCAACTCGAGAGCGACGAGCGGTTCGTACAGGCCGTGTCGCCGTCGGGGCTTTACCGTCCGGCCGTCAAGAAGGTGCGCTGGGCGGTGCTCGGTGCAGTGGCGAGCCTGGCGCTCGTAATCGCCGGCCTGCAGTTTCACTTTGCGGCGGGTTTTGCCGGCTTCGCGTTGATGCTGGCGTGTGTGCTGGTCATCGAGCGCGAACTGCGCACGATGGGCAAAGTCGGGGTGCGTGACCTCACGTCGATGCTGCGCACCACGCGCGAGCAAGCCAAGCAGTTGCGCGACAAGATGGGCCGCGAGCAGTAGCTCGCCCGACGCACGTCGCAGGAGCAGCCTCGCGTGGCCGCCCGACGCGCCTATCTCGCCATCGACATCGGCGGCACGAAAATCGCCTGCGGTGTGGTTGCGGTAGACGGCGCGCTGCTTTCTTCTGACCGGTGCGCGACACCGACGACGGGCGTGTGGCAGGCGATCGCCGACCTCGTGTCGAGAGTGCAGAGCAGTGCGAGCGCGTATGAGTTGGTCGCCTTAGGCGTGGGCTGCGGCGGGCCGATGTCTGACAACGGCGACAAAGTCTCCAACTTGCACATCACGGAGTGGCAAGATTTCCCGCTGCGATCGTCGCTCGCAAAGTTGACTGGTCTCGACACGTTCGTCGACAACGACGCCAAGGCCATCGTGCTCGGTGAAGCGTGGTGCGGTGCGGCAGCCGGCCATCGCGACGTAATCGGCATGGTGGTGTCGACCGGCGTGGGCGGCGGCATCATCACTGACGGTCGTCTGCTTGACGGGCACACCGGCAACGCGGGGCACATCGGCCACGTGAACGTCGTGCCCGACGGACGTGAGTGCAAGTGCGGCGCGCGCGGATGTCTCGAGGCCGTCGCGTCGGGCACCGCAATCGAGATGATGACCGGGAAACCGGCGGCGCAAGCCTCGCGACAGGTGATCGAACAAACCGGAACCTACGTCGGGCGCGCCGTCGCCTCGGTCGCCGCGTTGTTAGACCTGCGCCTTGCGGTGATCGGCGGTTCGGTCGCGCTCGGGTTCGGCGAGCCGTTCTTTGCCGCCGCCCAGCGCGAAGTCGACAGGTACGCCAAGATCAAGTTCGTGCGCGGCGTGCAGGTGCGCCCGACGGGCCTCGGCGCGGATGCTCCGCTCGTCGGGGCGGCCGCCGTCGCGCGTCGTGCCGTCGAGACGGGCGTGAACTAGCGTTTCGCCCATGCAACCGACCTACGCGCCCGAAGCCGAGGCCTACCGCGAAAAAGTGCAGGCGTTCCTCGCCGAGAAGCTGCCCGCCAACTGGAAGGGCATCGGTGCGCTCGACGGCAAAGAACTCGAGACGTTCATCGCGCAGTGGCGCGTGACGCTGGCACAGTCCGGATATCTGGCGCCGGGCTGGCCGGTCGAATACGGCGGCGGAGGACTCTCGGCGCTCGAGCAAGTCATCGTCGCCGAAGAGTTCCTGCGCGCCGGCGTGCCGACCGGGGCGATGAACGACGTGTTCGGCATTCAGATGCTCGGCAACACGCTGCTCCTCTTCGGCACCGAAGAACAAAAGCGCCACTACCTCCCGCGCATCATCTCGGGCGACGACATCTGGTGCCAGGGTTACAGCGAGCCCAACGCCGGCAGCGACCTCTCGAACCTCGGTCTCAAAGCCGAGCTCGACGGCGACGAGTGGGTGCTGAACGGCCAGAAGATCTGGACCTCCGCCGGCCACCTCGCCGACCACATCTTCACGCTCGCGCGCACCGACCCGCACGCGCCGCGACACAAGGGCATCTCGTTCCTCTTGGTCGACATGCGCCAGCCCGGCATCGAGGTGCGCCCCATCAAGATGATCTCGGGGGAGAGCGAATTCAACGAGGTGTTTTACACCGACGTGCGCGTGCCGAAAGAAAACGTGGTCGGCGGCGTGAACAACGGTTGGGCGGTCGCGATGGCGCTTCTTGGTTTCGAGCGCGGCGAGGCGGCGGCGACCGGTCCGATTCGCTACGAGGCAGAGTTCGATCGTCTCGTCGATCTGGCGCGCGAGCGCGGAGTGCTCGACGACCCGCGTATCAGGCAGCGCCTCGCCTGGTGCTATTCAAAGGTGCAAGTGATGAAGTATCTCGGGCGGCGCACACTGACCAAGTTCTTGGCAGGTCACCATCCGGGGCCCGACGGTGCAATCTCGAAGTTGTATTGGAGCGAGTACCACAAGAAGTCGACGGAACTCGCGATGGACATTCTTGGTATGGATGGCCTCGTGCCGATCGGACGCAAGCCGAGTACGGCGTTCCAGACCGACGATGCGGGTGCGCCGAACTCCACGATGAGCTGGGCGATGACCTTCATGAACGCGCGCGCCGGCACCATCTATGCGGGTTCGTCGCAGATCCAGCGCAACATCATCGGTGAGATGGTGCTCGGCCTGCCCAAGGAACCCAAACCGAGCTAGGTCATCACCGTGGCGCACGACCGATCGACCATCGGTGCGCCGGCGATGCTTGCCGTCGCGCGACATCCATCGCTGTGGATCACCGCGCTTCGCCAGACGTTTCGGCTCGCTCCCAACGGTTGGTGGCGGCGCGCACCGTTTCTTCCGCTGCCCGACCGTCGTTACATGAGTTTCCGTTTCGAGACGCAGTACGGTGATGCCATGCATCGTGCAGAGCCCAGCGACCTCGTCACGTATCTCGCGTGGTGCCGCTCGTATCAGCGCGACCTGCGACGAAGAAGAGACAGGGCCTAGAGACATGCGCAGCGCGCTCGTCCTCAACGCGACGTTCGAGCCGCTGAGCGTGGTGTCGGCGCGGCGTGCGATCTGCCTCGTGCTCGCCGAGAAAGCCGAAATCGTCGAAGACGACGGCACCGAGGTGCGCGCCGCGACGCTAGTGATGCGCGGCCCGCTCGTGATTCGACTCAATTACATGGTGCGCGCGCCGTTCCGCCGTCGCACCGCGCTGTCGCGACGCGCCGTGTTCGCCCGCGACGGATACAAGTGCCAATACTGCGGGCGGCCCGCCGACTCCATCGACCACGTGATGCCGCGGTCGCGCGGCGGAGAACACATCTGGGAGAACGTCGCCGCCGCCTGCCGCACGTGCAACCTGCACAAACGCGACCGCACCCCGCACGAGGCCGGGATGATCCTGGCCAAGGCGCCGCACTCGCCGCGCGACCAGGCGTGGATCACCGCCGCCGTCGGCCGGGTACCCGAGGCCTGGAAGCAATACCTGTCTGTCGCCTCGTGAGAGGCGCCGCCGGCGCGTTGCATGACCGCGCCATCGAGCAGCACGCGCGAGTCGAAATGCTCGAGGTCGAACGCATGGCGGTGGTGCTCGGCAGCACCCAGTCGACCGACCTCATCGACACCGCGCGGGCTGCACAACTCGGTTGCGACGTAGTACGTCGCCGCAGCGGCGGGGGAATCGTGCTGTTGCAACCTGGCGATCATGCGTGGATCGACGTGACAGTGCCGCGCGGGCACCATCTGTGGGATGACGACGTCGAGCGAGCGACGCACTGGCTTGGCGACGTGTGGTGCGAGTCGTTGCGCGAGGTGGTCGGCGGCGACGAATGGTCGGTGCACCACGGCAAGCTCGCGGCAAGCGCGCCTGAGCGCGCCGTGTGCTTTGCCTCGCTCGGACCCGGCGAGGTGGCGCGAGGTGGTCGCAAAGTAGTGGGAGTATCTCAGCGGCGCACCAAAGATGCGGCACGATTCCAGTGCACGGTGTTCCGCGCGATTGACATCGAGACCTACGCAGCGCTCGTGCGCGAGCCGCTGCCGGCGTCGCTCTCGCGAGCAGTCGGTGTCGCCGAACACCTCGACGCGGTGTCGCGAGTCGCGGCGGCCAAGTTGAGCGCCGCACTGGAGTAAGAGCAGGACTGCCAGCGGCGCGCTAGTTGGCGTTGGTGGCAAGTGCACCCGCGCGCACCTGTCGGGCATACGCCCCGTCGCGGGCGATCAATTCGTCGTGCGTGCCTTGTTCGACGATACGGCCGTCTTCCAGCACGACGATTCGGTCGGCCGACGCGACGGTCGACAAGCGATGCGCGATGACGATGGCAGTGCGGCCGTCGAGTGCATCGTCGAGCGCGGCTTGCACGAGCGATTCGTTCTCGTTGTCGAGGTGACTGGTGGCTTCGTCGAGGATCACGATGACCGGATTTTTCAGGAGCAACCGCGCGATGGCGAGACGCTGTTTTTCTCCGCCCGACATTCGATAGCCGCGGTCGCCGACCACGGTGCGATAGCCGTCGGGGAGGGCGGCAATCATCTCGTGGATGCGCGCCCGCTGGCATGCTTCGACGAGTTCGTGGTCGGTGGCGTCGGGCTTGGCGTATCGCAGGTTCGATTCGATGCTCTCGTGAAACAGATGCGGGTCTTGCGACACCACGCCGATCGCCGCACGCAGCGAAGCGCCGGTGAGGTCGCGCACATCGCGGCCGTCGATGCGCACCGTGCCGCGAGTCGCGTCGTAGAGACGCGGCACCAGCGAGGCCAGCGTCGACTTGCCGGAACCCGACGGGCCGACGACGGCGACCGTCTCGCCTGGGGCAATCGAGAGCGACACGTCGTGCAGCACGTCGCGGTCGGGGTCGCCGGTCGGGGCGCCCGGCGCCTCCAGGGATGCGATCGACACCGCCGCAGCCGGCGGATACCGGAAACCCACCGCATCGAACTCCACCGAGCCGCGCGCGTCGCGCAAGTCGACTGCGCCGTTGCGATCCGCCACGGCGACAGGTGCATCGAGCACCTCGAAGACGCGGTCAAAACTCACGAACGATGTGAGCAGTTCGACGCGGGCGTTGCTGAGCGCGGTGAGCGGCATGTAGACGCGAGTCACGAGTGCCGCCAGTGCAACGAGCGTGCCCGAGGTGACGTCGCCCGAGACCACGAGTTGAGCGCCGACGCCGTACACCGCCACAGCACCGAGCGCGCCGACGAGCCCGAGCGCCACGAAGAACACCCGCCCGTACATCGCCGCCAAGATTCCCGAGTCGCGCACGCCTGCGGCGCGGCCTGAGAACGCATCGACTTCATCTCGATGGCGCCCGAAGAGCTTGACCAAGAGTGCCCCCGAGACGTTGAAGCGCTCCTGCATCTGGGTGTTCATCTGGGCGTTGAGGTTCATCTGCTTGGCGGCGATTGCCTGCAGGCGCTTGCCCACGCGCCGCGCCGGCACGACGAACGCCGGCAGCACGATGAGCGCAAGCAGCGTGAGCCGCCATTCGAGCGCGATCATCGCCGCCACCGTGGTGACGAGCGTGACGGTGTTGCTGACCGCGGTTCCGAGCGTGGAGGTCACCGCACTTTGCGCGCCGATCACGTCGTTGTTCAGCCGGCTGATGAGAGCGCCGGTCTGGGTGCGGGTGAAGAACGCGACGGGCATGCGCTGGACCTTGTCGAAGAGCGCCACTCGCAGGTCATAGATGAGGCCTTCGCCGACGCGTGCTGATCCCCATCGCTGCACGATGGCGAGTAGCGCCTCTCCCGCCGCGGCAGCGACCGCGATGAGAGCGAGTATCCAGATATTCCGGCGGTCGGCGCCAGGAATCGCGTCGTCGATGATCGCCCGAAAGACGAACGGCGGCACCAGCGCGGCGAGCGCCGAAGTAAAGATTGCCCCGAGAAAAATCGCGATGGTCGCGCGGTAGGGCCGGGCAAATTGCCAGACCCGCGCCAGCGTCTCGCGCTCGACGGTGCGACCCGCCACCGCCGCGGCATCGCGGGGAATGAGGGCGTGGGGGTGCATCTGCATGACCTCGGCGACGATACCGAGCGGCGTCGCGCCCGGGTGGCGCGGGGTTAGAGGGGGTGCTGGCGGGTGCTTGTGGGGGAGGGTGGGTGACAGTGGGGGAAAGTGGGGGCTAGCGTCAGGCGCGATGGGGAAACCCATCGGGGCCCGAGGGAACTCGGGAGGGAGGAGTCACAAGGCAGTGTTTGTCGGAGTCCACGAACGACAGCTTGATCCGAAGGGTCGCGTCGCGCTGCCTGCGCCGTTTCGTCCGCGCCTCGAGCCGCGTTGCTATCTCACGCTCGGCGCCGACAAGTGCGTCGACGTGCTGACCGCGGAAGCGTTCGAACAAGTCGCCAATGACGCCATCGAAAAAGTTCGCCGCGGCGAAATGAATCGCAACCAGCAGCGCGCAATCGCCGCCAACGCGGTCGAAGTGACGATCGACGGGCAGGGCCGCATCAACATCGACGAGAAGTTGCGCGAATACGCCGGGCTCACGCTCGATTCGAAAGTTGTCATCAGCGGTTCGTTCGACCGCTGTGAAATCTGGGATCCGACGCGCTACCAGCGCATGAGCGAGTCGGGCGCCGCGCAGATGGCGGGAGGCGCGTCGTGAGCGAGATGAGTTGCGTGAGCTCGATGTGCGCCGCGCATGAGATCCACCACCACCAAAAAAGAAAGGAGAACCGAGGAACGCTTCGACGCGACCACTGGTCACGTTGATGTTTCGCTCATCAGCAGTCTCCCGGTCAGCAAAGATGGACAGCCCCAACTCCGCCCGCTTCCGTCTTCGCTATCCGGGGAGAAATCCCGGAGGCACTCGTTGGCCGGGGGGCTGCTGATGGGCGAGGCACACGAACCAGTGATGCTCGCCGAGATCGTCGAACTGTTCGCACCGATTCCGCCCGGAGTGTTGCTTGATGCGACGCTCGGCATGGCGGGACACGCGACGGCGATTCTCGAGCGGCATCAGGGTCTGCGAATAGTGGGAATCGACCGCGACGACATGGCGATTGCAAACGCAGCACGGTTGCAGACCGAACTCGGTGCGAACTCCGCGCGCCTGACGGCGGTGCGGGCACGATTCGACCGCTCGGCCGACGCGCTGCGTGAACTCGGCATCGACAAGTTGTCGGGCGCGCTCTTTGACCTCGGAGTTTCGTCGCCGCAACTTGACATCGCCGAGCGCGGGTTCTCCTATCGAAACGACGCCCCGCTCGACATGCGCATGGACCGCGACGAGCGGCTGTCGGCATGGCACGTGGTGAACGAATACGACGCGGACACGCTCGCGGCCATCTTGCGACGCAACGCCGACGAGCGTTACGCCAACCGCATCGCGCGGGCGATCGTGGCGGCGCGTCCGATCGACACCACTGCGCGGCTCGTCGACGTGGTGAGCGCGGCGATGCCTGCAGCTGCCCGGCACTCGGGCGGGCATCCGGCCAAGCGCACCTTCCAGGCGATCCGCATCGAAGTCAACCAAGAGCTCGAGATCTTGCCGACGGCGCTACGCGACGCGATGGCGATGGTCGTGCCCGGCGGGCGAGTGGCGGTGTTGTCGTATCACAGCGGCGAAGACCGCATCGTGAAGCAGGTGCTGCGCGACGCCGAAACGGACTCTTCGACACCGAACATCGCCACACCGTTCGCCCACCCGTCGCGCACTGCGCCGCGGATATGGCGCAAAGTGAAGACACCGAAGAAGCCGAGCGACGCCGAGACGGCGCGCAATCCGCGCGCGTCCTCGGCCCGGTTGCGCGTGATGGAGCGTTGCGAGATCGACCGCGGCGCAGTCGAACGTTACGGGGCGGCGCAATGACTTCTTCCGCCACGGCTCGTGCGCGGGCGCGCCGTCAGATGCGCGTCGACGGCGAGGTCGCGGTACCGCAGATCGAGCGCCGCAAGAAAGAGTCGGGTTCGCACCTGCGGGTGGTGCCACAGCCGGCACCCACCGCCAACCGCAGCCGTGCCCTGTCGAAGGTGAGCGGCGTGCTCTTCCTGCTGGCCGTCTTCGTCACTCTCGTCATCATCCTGCAGGCGACCGTCGCCGAGCAGCAGTTGCGCCTCGACGCACTCACTCGCGACCTGCGTGCCGCCGAAGTGCACCACGACAACCTGCGCCAGCAACGCGCGGAGCTCTTGATGCCGGGGCGGTTGCGCGAAGAAGCCGTGATGCTCGGCATGTATCAGGGAATGTCGACGGAGTTCCTCGAAGTGCCTGCCGAGGTTGTCGCCGGAGTCATGGCCAGCACGTCGAAGATGAATCCGCTCTTTGCCGAGCCGTCGCCCGCGGTGGCCTCTGCCGGTGTGCTCGCGCAGATGCAGCCAGTTGAAGGACAGCGACCGTGAGCGACACCGCACCGATCCGCCGACCTGCATCTGCGTCGATGCGACGACGTCGCGACGAGGCAGTGCGCGGACGCGGCCGCGCAGAGCCGGAGAGCGCCGGTTTCTTCGACGCCATCGCTCGCTACGGCGTGACGAAGATGACGACCAACATCCACGCCGGCGACATGCGTAAGCGCATCTCGGGCACGTTCATGACTATTCTCATCGTGCTCGCGCTCGTCTATCTGCGCGTGTTCGTGCTGCAGACGGTGCGAGCCGACGACTACCGCAAGTTGAGCATCGACCAACGCGTGCGATCGCAGACGATTCGTGCCGAACGCGGCACGATCCTCGACCGAGACGGCAACGAGCTCGCCATCCCGATTCCGACGCGCACGGTGTTTGCTGATCCGCGCGAGGTCACCGACCCCGTCACCACGGCTCGATCGCTCGCGGTCGTGCTGCAGATGACTCCGGCGGAAGAGGCCGACTTGGCGATGCGACTTGCGAAGAAGGGCTCGGCGTTCACGTACGTCGTGCGACAAATCGACTCGACGTTGAGCAAGACCATCGACGAGCTGAAGCTGCCCGGCATCCACTCCTACCGCGAAGAGGGCCGAGCGTTGACGAGCGACGGCCTGCGCCCGATCATCGGGCGCGTCGACCCTGACGGCGCGGGCATCGGCGGCCTCGAGTTGCAGTTCGACGACATGCTGACTGGTGTCGACGGAAGCCTCGCGCGCGAAGTGAACAGCCGCGGCCAGAGCATCGCGTCGGCGCAGTCGGAATACGTGGCACCGGTGCGCGGTGGCAATCTCGTGACGAGCATCCACCGCACGCTGCAGTTCCAGGTGGATGGCATCTTGCAGCAGCAAGTCGAGCGACTGCTTGCGCGCAGCGGCACCGCAATCGTGATGCACACCAAGACGGGCGAGATCTATGCGATGTCGGCGGTGCGACGCAACGAAGACGGCACGTACTCGAATTCGTCGGGCAACATCGGCGCGGTCGAGGCGCACGAACCGGGCTCGGTGGCCAAGGTGTTCAGCGTCGCAGCGGCGATTGACGAAGGCAAGGTGACGCCGCAGTCGACGTTCGTCGTGCCGGGCAAGCAGGTGTTCAACCGCGGTACGCAGTGGGAGCAAGAGATCAAAGACGCCTACCCGCACCCGACCGAGCAGATGACAGTGCGCAAGATTCTCGTCGACTCCTCCAACCTCGGCACGGTGCAGATCTCCGAGACGTTGTCGACCGAGCGCAATCGTCAGTGGTTGTCGGCGTTCGGTTTCGGCGAGAAGACGTCGCTGCAATTCCCCGGTGAGTCGAAGGGACTCCTCAAGTTGGCGCGCAACTGGCAGGGCACCGAGAAGTTCACCTTCGCCTACGGATACGGTTATGCGTCAACCTCCGTGCAGCTCGTGTCGGCGATCAACGTCGTGGCCAACGACGGCGTGTACATCGGGCCCAAGCTCGTGACTCACACCGTCGACGAGAACGGCAACAGCACGCCCACGCCTGATGCTCCGACACGCCGTGTCTTGTCGAGCGAAACCGCTGCCACGATGCGATCGCTCATGACCGACGTCGTCTGCTACGGCACCGCGCAGCTCGCCAAGATGCCGGGAATCTCGGTGGCGGGCAAGACCGGCACCGGATACATCCGCCAAGACAACGGCACATACCTGAAAGACGACGGCTCGCGCGCGTACTTCGCGTCGTTCGTCGGATTCTTGCCGGCGAACAATCCGCAGTTCACGGTGCTCGTGTCGGTCGACGAACCCGACCCGTCGTCGCGCGACCGCTTCGGCGGCACGGCGGCCGCCCCGGTCTTCGCGCGCATCGGGCAAGTGATCGTGAACGAACTCGACCTGCGACCAGAACCCGGTGACACCGGCTGCGTCGGCAAGCGACCCGCCGAACTCGGACCCAGCCACTGACGCGATGACGACACTGGGCGGGCTGCTAGCGCGAGTCGACGCCGACGTCGCGCGCACCATGCGCACGCACGGTGACACCGAGGTGCACATCGCAGACGTCACCAACGACAGCCGCGCGGTGCGCGCCGGGTCGTTGTTCTGCTGCGTGCGCGGCGAGCGCTACGACGGTCACGACTTTGCGGCCGAAGCGGTACGGCTCGGCGCAGTGGCGCTGCTCGTCGATCGCGTGCTCGACCTGCCCGGTGTTGCGCAAGTGGTCGCCGCCGACACGCGCAAAGCAACCGGACACGTGGCCGCCGCATTCCATGGTCATCCGAGCCGCGAGTTATGCGTGGTTGGCATCACCGGCACGAACGGCAAGACGACGACCGCGCACATGCTCGGCGCGATTCTCTCGCGCAACGGGCGCAAGACCACGGTGCTCGGCACGCTCTCGGGTGCGCGCACGACCCCTGAAGCACCCGAGTTGCAGCGCACCTTGGCGCGCGAACACGCGAGCGGGACGCAAGCCGTGGTGATGGAGGTGTCGTCGCATGCGCTCGCGTTGCAGCGCGTTGCCGGCATGCGTTTTGCGGCCGCGGTGTTCACCAATCTCGGGCACGACCATCTCGATTTTCACCGCACGCACGATGCGTACTTCGCGGCGAAGGCAAGCCTCTTTGCCCGTGTCTACACCGATCGCGCAGTCGTCAACCGTGATGATGCCTACGGCCGCAAAATCGCCGCTGACACCGATTGTGCGGTCGCCACCTACGGTCTCGACGACGCGAGCGACGTGCGCATCGACTCGGCGTCGAGCTCGTTCGAGTGGCGCGGTGCGCCAGTGCGCTGTCGCGTGGGCGGGTCGTTCAACGTCGCCAATGCGCTCGCTGCTGCCACGACTGCAGCCGAACTTGGCGTGAGCGTCGCCGACATCTCCGGTGCACTCGGCGACTTACCGCGCATCCCCGGGCGCTTCGAGAGCGTGAATGACGGTGGCGAATTTGCCGTGCTCGTCGACTACGCACACACGCCGGAAGCGCTCCTCAACGTGATCGGCGCCGCGCGTGGCGTGGCGGCGCGCAGTGGGCGAGTGATCGTGGTGTTCGGTTGCGGCGGTGATCGCGACGCAAGCAAGCGCCCGGCGATGGGTGCCGCCGCGAGCACGGCCGACGCAATACACGTGACCAGCGACAACCCGCGCAGCGAAGACCCGCAGGCGATCATCGACGAGATCGTCGCAGGCGTGCCGTCTGCGCGCCGCGAAGCAGTGACAGTCGAAGTAGACCGTCGACTCGCAATCGAAGCCGCCTGCCGCAGCGCCCGCAAAGGTGACGTGGTGCTCATCGCCGGACGCGGCCACGAAACGATGCAGTCGCATCGCGACCGAGAGATCCCCTTCGACGACGCCGAGGTCGCTCGCGCGGCACTGCGGGTGATCGCATGATCGCGATACTCATGGCGGCGGCGATCGCGATTGCTGCGTCAATCACACTCACGCGACTGCTCATCGCATACTTCGCACGACTCGGCAAGGGCCAGCCGATTCTCGGCGCTGAAGATCGCGGTCCGACGCATCACATGCACAAGCAGGGCACGCCGACGATGGGCGGGCTCGCGATTCTCGCGGCGGCGTTCGTCGGATGGTTGGTGCCGCACGTGCGCGAGGGTCTCAGTTTCAGCGACCAGGCGATGATCATGTGGGTCGCCATCTTCGTGCTCGCCGCAATCGGGTTCCTCGACGACTTTCTCAAAGTGCGCCGCCAGCACAACCGCGGAATCTTCTGGAAGAAAAAGGGTTGGATCACGTTCGGCATCGTCGTCGTGTTGATGTGGTTGCTCGCTGCGCAGACCGGCGTGAGCGAGACGATTTCTTTCACCCGCGCCGAAGTGCCGGGTTGGGACGTGTCGACTCCGGTGTGGGTGGTGTGGACCGCGCTCATGGTGTGGGCGACGACCAATGCGGTCAACGTGACCGACGGCCTCGACGGCTTGGCGGCCGGCTCGGCGATGTTCGGCTTCGGCGCGTTCGGGCTCATCGCGTACTTCGCGTTCCGTAATTCCGACATCTACTCGGCGATCGTGAACCCGCTCGACCTCGCGGTGCTTGCCGCCGCGATGGCCGGCGCATGCGGCGGCTTCTTGTGGTGGAACGCCGCACCGGCGCGCATCATCATGGGCGACGTCGGCGCACTCGGAATCGGCGCCGCACTCGGCTTGCTCGCCGTCACCACCAACACGCACTTCCTCTTGCCGATCATCTGTGGCATCAACGTGATGGAGGCCGGTTCGGTCGCCATCCAGATGGGCGTCTTCAAGGCGAGCGGACGAAAGAAGCGTCTGTTCAAGATGTCGCCCGTGCACCACCACTTCGAACTCTCGGGCTGGCCCGAGACCACCGTGATCATCCGCTTCTGGTTGCTCGCGGCACTGTGCGTGGCGGCGGGTGTCGCGCTCTTCATCGCCGACTTCACCAACGAGATTCGTCTCATCGGAGACGCAGTGCTGTGACGACGCTCGTGTACGGCCTCGCCGTCGCCGGACGCAGCACGGCGAAATTCCTCGCTTCGCGCGGTGAGAAACTCGTGGTCGCCGACGACCGCGTGTCACCCGCGCACGCAGAGTTCGCTGCGTCGATCGGGGCCGAGTTGCTCGAGGGCCCTGACGCGGCGATGGCTTGCGCGCGGCGCATGGGGGAGTTCGCGCAACTCGCGCCCAGCCCCGGAGTGCCGGAGTCGCACCCGATCGTCGTGAGTGCGCTGCGCGGCGGCGTCGAGATCGTGTCGGAGATCGAGCTCGCGTACCGGCACGAGCAGTCGTCGGGCAATCCGCGACCCGTGGTCGCTGTCACCGGAACCGACGGCAAGACGACGACGACGTTGATGGCGGCAGCGATGATGTCGGCGTCTGGGCGCAAGGCGGCGGCGGTCGGCAACACCGAGGTGCCGTGGGTGGAAGTGCTCGATGAGTCGCACGACTGTTTCGCGCTCGAGTGCTCGAGTTTCCGTTTGCACTGGACGCGCGACTTTCGCGCGCAGTCGGCGGCGTGGTTGAACTTCGCGCCCGACCATCTCGACTGGCACCGCGACCTCGAGTCGTACCGCAAAGCCAAAGCGCGCATCTGGTCCGCGGCGCGCGCGGGCGACGTCGCGGTGGCGCCGGTGCGCGACGCGTCGATCGTTGCCAGTGCGCAGTCGACCGCCGCGCGAGTCGTGACGTTCGGGCTCGAATCGGGCGACTACCGCGTGGAGTCGGGGGCGCTCGTCGGGCCGCGCGGGCGCATCGTCGATGTCGGCCAACTGAGCCGCTCGTTGCCGCACGACCTCACCAATGCACTCGTCGCGAGCGCGCTCGTGCTCGAGTCGGGTCTGGCGAGCGTCGAAGGAGTCGCGAATGCGCTGTCGCGCTACCGCCATGCTCCGCACCGCATCCAACTCGTCGCCAAAGTAGACGGCGTGTCGTACTACGACGACAGCAAAGCGACCAGCCCGCACGCGGCGCAGGCGGCGCTCGGGTCGTTCGACAGCATCGTGCTCATCGCCGGCGGAAAAAACAAAGGCCTCGACCTTTCGTCGATGGCGAGCCAACCGCAGCGCATGCGTGCGGTGGTGGCCATCGGGCACTCGGCAGAGCTCATCGAGAAGGCGTTCGCCGGCGTGTGCACGGTGGAGCGGGCCGACTCGATGGAAGCCGCGGTGCACGCGGCGCGCCGACTTGCGCACGCGGGCGACGTGGTGCTGTTGTCGCCGGGCTGCACGAGTTACGACTGGTATTCCAACTACGGCGAACGCGGCGACGATTTCGCTCGCTGCGTCCGCGACATCACCAAGGAGAGCCAACAATGACCACCGTGAACATCGACGAAACGGGCGGCACGGCGATTCCGTCGCTGAAGGTGCGACGCAAGGCGGTGCTCGAGGGTCGCCGTCTCGGCAACGCCAAACTGCAGTCCGAGCCCGAGCCGCGACGAGAGTTCTATCTCATCCTGCTCATCGCGGGTGTTTTCGTCGCCATGGGCCTCGTGATGGTGCTCTCGGCTTCGTCGATCGTGTCGGTCAACTCGGGCGGCTCGGCGTTCACGATGTTCCGCAAGCAGTTGCTCTGGGCGTTCTTCGGCGTGCTCGTCGCGGCCGGCACCTACCGCATGCCGTACCGCGTGTGGCAGCGACTGCACCGCCCGATGCTCGTCGTCGTCGTCGTTCTCAACGCGCTGCCGTTCAGCGGTTTCGGCGTCACCGTCAACGGCGCGCACGCGTGGGTGGCGATGGGTCCGGTGCGCTTCCAGCCGTCGGAGCTGCTCAAGTTCGCCCTCATCATCTTCCTCACGAACGTGCTCGGCCGACGCCAGCGCGAGCTCACCGACATGAAGCGCACCTTCGTGCCAGCAGTGTTCGCGCTCATGGTCGCGGTCGGGATCGTGCTCGCCCAGCGCGACCTCGGTGCCGCGGTCGTGTTGGCGGGAATCGCCTTCATCGTGCTCTTCATGGCCGGCACTCCGGTGCGCTGGATCATCGCCTCCGCGACCACCACGCTGGTGGTCGGCGGCGCCTACATTCTCGCGTCCGCGTCGCGTCGCAGTCGTTGGACTGCATTCCTCGACATTGAAGGCAACAAAGAACACACGGCGTACCAGGTGTGGCAGTCGATGCTCAGCATCTCCAACGGTGGGTTTGTCGGTGTCGGACCCGGGGCCGGCACGAGCAAGTGGGGCTACGTGCCGCTCGCGCACAGCGACTTCATCTTCACCGTGATCGCCGAGGAGTTCGGCTTCATCGGCTCGTCGCTCGTGATCGGCGGATTCTTCGCGCTCACGCTGCTCGGGTTCCTCGTCGCGATGAAGGCGCCCGACTACTCCGGTGCGCTGCTTGCCGCTGGCATCACCGTGTGGTTCGCACTGCAAGCGACCATCAACATCGGCGGCGTCGTCGGAGTCATGCCGGTGACCGGACTCACGTTGCCGCTCATCTCTTACGGCGGCAGTTCGCTGCTCATCAGCCTCGCGGCGATCGGCCTGCTGCTCAACGTCGCTCGCCAATTGCGGTGACGATTTGTCGCGCGAGATAGCGTCTCGAGTGTTCTCGTGACGACCACAGTTCCTTCGTCACCGCGCGTCTTTGCCGTCATCGCCGGCGGCGGAACCGCCGGGCATGTCATCCCCGCGCTCGCTGTCGCCGAGCAGCTCGTTGATCGCGGCCGTTCGCCGAGGTCCGTCGCTTTCGTGGCATCGCGCCGCCCGGTGGATGCCGCGTTGCTCGAACCCACCGAGCATCCGCGTTTGTTGCTCGAGGTGGACGGCCTGCAGCGCAGCCTCTCGCCGCGCGCCGTGTGGCGAAGCCTGCTTGCTGCACCCAAGCTCGTGGTCGCGACGGCGCTCGCCACTCGACAACTGCGACTTTGGCGACCCCGAGTGGTGGTGTCGGTCGGAGGATTTGCCAGCGAACCGGCCGTGCGCGCCGCACGCGCGCTGCGTGTACCAGTGGTGGTCGTGAGTTACGACAGGGTTCCTGGTCTCGCGACGCGCCGCCAGGCCAAGCATGCTGCCGCGGTGGCGGTGGCGTTCGCCGACTCGGCATTGCCCGGCGCGAAACATGCGGGTGCACCCGTGCGCGCGAGCGTACGACGCGTGTCGCGTTCGACTGCGCGCACCGACGGCGCTCGGCAGAAAGCCGCCGAGGTGTTCGGTGTCGACCCACGACGACTCGTCGTGGTCGCGATGGGCGGCTCGCTCGGTTCGCAAACGATCAACGACGCCGTCGAGCGATGGGTCGCGGCCAATTCGCGACGCGACGATGTGGCCGTGGTGCATCTCGTGGGGGAGCGATACGCGGGGGCGGACGACGCTTCGCAGCACGCTTCGCAACAGGGCGCCCTGCACTACGTGCGCCGCGCGAGCCACGCCGAGATGTCCGACGTGTGGACGCTCGCCGATGTGGTCGTCTGTCGTGCCGGTGCCAGCACTGTCGCCGAACTCGTCACGGTCGGCGCGCCGAGCCTCGTGGTGCCGTGGGCCGACGCGGCCGGCGACCACCAACGACGCAACGCACGCTGGCTCGCCGATGCTGGCGCGGCCATCGTGGTTGACGAACAACGTATGGCGAGCGCATTCGACACCGAACTCTCGAAGCTCGTCGACGACGCCGTCGCGCGCGAGCGCCTCGCCGCGAAGGCCTTCGCGCTCGGCGGGCTCAACCGTTCCGCGGCGATTGCGTCGATTATCGAGGCGGCTGCCCGCTGACATGAGTTCACCGACGCGACGAATCCACATCGTCGGAGTCGGCGGCCCGGGCACGAGCGCAATCGCGGTGATCCTGCGCGAGATGGGGCACGAAGTGTCGGGCAGCGACGTGCGCGAGTCAGCGGTGCTCGATCGACTGCGACGGGGAGGGGTGCGGGTGAACGTGCCGCACGACGACTCGGTCGTGCGCGGCTGCGACATCGTGACGTATTCCGCGGCGGTGCCCGCCGACAACTCCGAACTGCGTGCGGCGCGCGGTCTCGCAGTCGAGGTGAAGTCGCGTGCCGAGATGCTCGGGTGGATCTGTGCGCAGCACGACACCATCGCGGTGGCCGGCACGCACGGCAAGACCACGACCACGACGCTGCTTGCCCTCATGTTGCGTGCGGCCGGACGCGACCCCGGCTATCTGATCGGTGCCGACGTCGCGCAGCTGCCCCACAGCGCACACTGGGGTGCCGGACCCTTCGTCATCGAAGCCGACGAGAGCGACTCGAGCCACCGTGCCATTCGTCCGCGCGCCACCGTGCTCACCAATGTCGATGTCGACCATCTCGACGAGCACGGATCATTCGACGGCATCGTCGAGTCGTTCGATGCGTATCTGGCCCAAGTGCACGGGCCGAAGGTGGTCTGTGCAGACGACCCCGCCGCCCGCGCACTCGCCAAGAAGCACGGCGCAATCACCTACGGCATCACCGACGCCAGCTCGGCGCAGACAAATGGCAAGCCGCTCGATTGGCTGGCGACCGACCTGCGATTCGTCGAAGGCGCGAGCGAGTTCACCGTGGTGGGTCGCGGTGAACGCCACGCGGTTCGCCTCCCGTTGCGCGGCGCCCACAACGTGCGCAATTTTCTCGCTGCGTTCGCCATGGCACGCGAGCACGATGTCGACCCGGCGGTGGCAATCGCCGCGGTGCGCGACTTCGCGGGTGTGCACCGCCGATTTCAGGTGCGCGCACACGACGGCGGCGCCACCTTCGTCGACGACTACGCGCATCTGCCGGCAGAGATCGCCGCGGTGCTTGCCGCGGTTCGTGCCGAACCCGTTGAGAGGCGGCGGGTGATCGCCGTCTTCCAACCCAACAGGTTCAATCGCATGGCGGTCATGTCGGATGCGTACCGCGACGCGTTCGTCGACGCCGATCTCGTCGTCGTCACCGACATCTACGCCTCTGGCACCCAGCGCATCGAAGGAGTCACGGGACGTCTCGTGGTCGATGCGGTGCTGGCTGCGCACCCGTCGGCGCACATCGAGTGGCGCGAGTCGCGTGAGTCGCTCGTGGATTACGTGGCGCGCGAAGCCGGCGACGGCGACCTGTGCATCTCGATGGGTTGCGGCGACATCGAGACATTCCCCGATGAGGTGGTGGCTCGTCGGCGAGAATTGGCACGTGGGCGCTGACGACACCGACGACTACGCGCGTCGCACGCGGGCCATCGACCGTGTCGGTGTGCTGCTCGGGCCGCGGGTGCGGCGCGAGGTCGAGCTCGCGCCGTTCACCACCTACAAAGTGGGAGGCCCCGCCAGCCTCTTTCTCGAGGCGACGTCTATCGACGACTTGCATGCGGTGAGCAATGCGCTGCGCGAGCAGCGCGTGCCGGTGCTCGTGATCGGCCGCGGCAGCAACCTGCTCGTCGCCGACGAAGGTTTCGCCGGGCTCGCGATCGTTCTCGGCGAATTCGCCGAGAAGATCACCTGGCCCGAGAAGCCCGCCGTGCCCCGCGTGGTGGCGGGCGGAGCGGTGGCGCTGCCGGTGCTTGCGCGCCAGAGCGCGGCGCGCGGACTCACGGGTTTCGAGTGGGGAGTCGGCGTACCGGGTTCGGTCGGTGGTGCGGTGCGCATGAACGCCGGCGGCCACGGCAGCGACGTGGCGTCGAGTCTCGAGTCGGTGCGGCTCTTCCATCTCGGCAAAGGCATAGTCGCCGACGTGAAGGCGCGCGACCTCGGGCTGCGCTTCCGCGGCAGCGACTTGTCGGCGCAGCATCTCGTGCTGTCGGCATCGTTCGCGTTGTCATGGGGAGATCAAGCCGCAAGCGAAGCCGAGATCGCCGACATCGTGCGCTGGCGTCGCGAGCATCAGCCGGGCGGACAAAACGCCGGCTCGGTGTTCGTGAATCCCGAGCCGGGCGGCGGCTCGGCCGGTGCAATCATCGACCGGCTCGGCTTGCGCGGTTTGCGCATCGGCACCGCCGAGGTGTCGACCAAACACGCCAACTTCATCCAATGTGACCCAGGCGGAAGCGCCGCTGACGTTGCGGACTTGATGGCCGAGGTGCGCGAGCGCGTGCGTGACGAGCTCGGCATCGATTTGCGCAGCGAAGTGCGTCTCGCCGGATTCGACGAAGACACCGCACTCGACGCCGGTGCTTCGCCCGCAGTCGGGTTCGACTCGACTGCGAGCAACACTCGTGCACTAACTGCGCTCGACAAAGTGTTTGGTCCGTCATCGGTCGACGACACCCTCGGTAACGCGACCCTGACCCCGCCGATGCCCGACGACGCAGTCGCGGAGTTGCGCGAGTTGTTCGCCGACACCGGCGCCATCGCGCGACCCGACGAGACGCCGTCTGATTCGGGCGGCGAGACGGGCGACACCGCGAGCGATGGAACACCGCCGAGCGGTGAGACACCCGCGAGCGGGGAAACACCGGTCGCCGAAGTCGTCGACATTTCAGCGCGGCTCGCTGCTACCGACAGCACTCCGCCTCCGGTTGTGATCGACGACACCGACCACTTGCTGCCGCACGAACGCCCCGAAGGTTCGGCGGCGATGACGCTCGACCCGACGAGTCCGTTCGCCGAGCCGAGCACCGCGATCTCCGGCGGGCTCGCCGATGTAATCGTCGACGAGCGCATCGGCCGGCGTGGAGTGTGGAAGTGGCTGCCTCGATTGCCACGTCTGCGCGTCTCGCCGCTCGTCGGGTTCGGCATCGTTCTCGGTGTCACCGCGCTCGCTCTCGTCGTGCTGGCCTCGCCGATTTTTGCGGTACGGAACATTGAAGTGGTCGGCAACACCTACGCAGATCCGGTGTTGTTGGAGAGCGTCACGGATTCGTTGCGCGGCGCGAGCGTCTTCACCGCAGACATCGACGGCGCGCGACGCCGACTCGAAGGCGACCCGTGGGTGCAGCGCGCCAGAGTGCAGTGGTACCTGCCCAATCGCGTCGTCATCGAGATCGATGAGCGCGTGCCGGTGGCGTGGTTCGTCGGTGTCGACAATCGCGCGCGAGTGCTCGACTTCGAAGGCCGCGTGCTGCAGGTGCTCGAAGGTCAGCCGACGCAGTTCGTGAAAATCGAGGGCGTCGGGCCCAATCTCGCCGCCGGCACCGTGCCGACCCAGGTGTATCAAGCGGCCGCGCAACTCGCGACGTCGCTGCCGCCGAATCTCGAACGCCTGCTCGAGCACATCACGGTGAACGGGCCGGAGGCGCTCGGCATGCTGCTCAAGACCGGCACCGTCATCAACCTCGGGGCCCCGATCGACGTGCGCAACAAGTTGACCGTCGTGGAGTCGGTGCTCATTCGCCAAGACCCGAAGTTCGTGAAGAGCATCGACGTGTCGAGTGGACAGCCGATCGTGGCCAGCGACTAGTCTCGGTCAAGTAGAGGTTGAGCCTGAGGCTCAAGTTGGGGGTCATACCAGTCATGCCGAGCAACTCGCAAAACACGCCGATTGCGGTCATCAAAGTGGTCGGAATCGGTGGCGGCGGAGTGAACGCCGTGAATCGAATGATCGACGCCGGATTACGCGGAGTCGACTTCGTCGCGATCAACACCGACGCACAGGCGCTCATCATGAGCGACGCGAGTTTCAAGATCGACATCGGCCGCGAGCTCACGCGCGGTCTCGGCGCGGGCAGCGATCCGGAAGTCGGTCGGCAGGCAGCCGAAGCTCATCGCGACGAAATTCAAGAGCATCTCGCCGGTGCCGACATGGTGTTCATCACCGCCGGCGAGGGCGGCGGCACCGGCACGGGTGCGGCGCCGATCGTGGCAGAGATCGCCAAGAGCGAAGGTGCGCTCACCATCGGCATCGTGACGCGACCGTTTTCTTTCGAAGGTCGTCGACGCTCGGTGCAAGCCGATGCCGGAATCGCGAAGCTGAAAGAAAAAGTCGACACGCTGATCGTGATCCCCAACGAGAAGCTGCTGTCGATCGCCACCGACAAGACCACGCTGCTCGACGCATTCAAGAAAGCCGACGAAGTGCTGATGCAGGGCGTTTCTGGTATCACCGGCATCATCACCACGCCGGGGCTCATCAACACCGACTTCGCCGACGTAAAGACCATCCTTGCCAACGCCGGCTCGTCGCTGATGGGTATCGGAGTGGCGAGCGGTGACAAGCGTGCCGCGAACGCCGCAATGGCGGCGATCACCTCGCCGATGCTCGAGTCGGCCATCGAGGGCGCGCGCGGCATCTTGCTCAACGTCGCCGGCCCGAGCGACATGAGCCTCTTTGAGCTGAACGAAGCGGCCGAGACGGTGCAGCGCGTCGCGCACCAAGACGCCAACATCATCCTCGGCACGGTGATCGACGACGACCTCGGCGACGAAGTGCGCGTCACGGTCATCGCATCTGGATTTGAACGCTGGGACTCGGGTGCTGCGCGCATCGCGACGCGCGGCGACGGCTCGCGCGGCGAGCCGCGTCCTGACGGAGGCAAAGATGCCGGGCGCGGCAGCTCGCGCATCCGCGAGATCTTCGGCTCGGGCGGCGACGACGGCGACGACGATCTCGACGTGCCCGAGTTTCTCAAGTAGTCGGCGCTTGGACGAAGCCGACGTCGCTCGGCGTCTCGCGCAACTGCGCGACGTGCTCGCTGCGGGCGCGACGCGCGGCCCCATCGCCATCTGCGCGGTCACAAAAGGGTTCGGCGCCGATGCGGTTCGCATCGCGGGCAGGCTCGGCTGTGACGCAGTCGGCGAGAACTACGCGCAAGAGGCGATCGCCAAGCTCGCTGCAGTCGAGGGGGTTCGTCCGCCGGTGCACTTCATCGGGCGGCTGCAATCCAACAAGGTGAAGTTGCTCGTCGACGTGGTCGATGTATGGCAGAGCGTCGATCGCGCGGCACTCGTCGACGAGATCGCCAAGCGGGCGCCGGCGGCCAGCATCTACGTACAGGTGAATGCGACGGGGGAGGCCGGCAAGGGCGGCTGCGACACCGCCGAAGTGAGCCAGCTCGTTCGCCGCGCCGCCGACAAGGGCCTCACGGTGCTCGGACTCATGACTGTCGGCCCGACCGACCTCGACCCGACGCGCACGCGCGAGGCCTTCTCCACCGTGCGGCGCCTCGCCGACGACCTCGGCTTGGCGGGCTGCTCGATGGGGATGTCCGACGACCTACGCATCGCGCTCGAAGAGGGCTCGACGATGGTGCGAGTCGGCACCGCTCTCTTTGGTCCGCGGGCGTGAGGCGTCCGTGCAGCCTGCGTGTCACGCTCCCGACGGTTTCCGCACGGTTGCGGTAATCTGACGGCATGTCGATGTTCCGCCGGGCGATGGAATACCTCGGTCTCGGGCCCGACGATGTATACGACGACAGCGACCAATCTTCGCGCGCGCCGCGTCCGGCTCGCGGACGCCAGGCGGCGAGGAGCGAGGAATTCGACGATTTTGACGAAGTCGAGCCAGAAGTCGAAGAAGAGTACGAAGAACCTGCACCGCGAACGCGTCGCACTCGCGACGACTCCGGTGTCACCGTGCGTGGGCCCGTCGGGCAGCCGCCGTCAAAGAACGTTCGACCGCTCGAGTCGGCGAGCCCCGAACCCGTCACGCTGAAGCCCACGTCGTTCGCCCACTGCAAAGAAATCGGCGAGCGCTTCCGCGCCGGCCAGCCGGTGATAATGAATCTCATCGCGACGAGCCCCGAAGAAGGACGACGCATCATCGACTTCGCGTCGGGCCTCACCTTCGGGTTGAACGGCTCGCTCGAGCGCGTCTCGCGCGGCGTGTTCCGACTCACGCCAAACGGCGTGCGAATTCCCCGCGACTAAGCGGCGACCGCATCACCGAGTCGCCCGACAGAATGGAGAGAGAGCAACGCCCATGATCTCCCAATTGATTTCCCTCTACACACTCGTCATCTTCGTGCGGATCATCTTGTCGTGGTTCCCCGTGTCGCCTGGCGGCGCGTTCGGGCAGGTGAACCGCGTGCTGTATCAGGTCACCGAGCCGGTTCTCGGGCCCGCGCGGCGCATCATCCCGAGCCTCGGGCCAATCGACATCTCGCCGATTGTCGTCGTCGTTGCACTCAGTTTCGTGCAGTCGATGCTGCGCGGCGTCGGCCTGTGACTCTCGCCGGCAGATGACGAGCGACTCTCGAGCGAACGCGCCCGTGGGCGAGTATCCCGCGGTCAGCGCACAGCCCGACTTGCCGCGCATCGAAGAGCGCGTGCTCGCCTTTTGGGAAGCTGACCGCACGTTCGAAGCATCCGTCGAGCAGCATCCGCGCACCGCGGGCGCCGACGCGCGCGGTGCCGAGGGCGAGTTCGTCTTCTACGACGGCCCGCCGTTTGCCAATGGCTTGCCCCACTACGGCCACTTGCTGACCGGCTTCGTGAAAGACGCCGTGCCGCGCTACCGCACGATGAGCGGCAAGCGCGTCGAGCGCCGTTTCGGTTGGGATTGCCACGGACTTCCCGCCGAGGCCGAAGCCGAACGCCAACTCGGCATCTCGGGTCGCCAGGCGATCACCGACTTCGGCATCGACAAATTCAACGACCACTGCCGCACCTCGGTGCTGCAGTACACGAGCGACTGGCGGCGATACGTGACGCGCCAGGCGCGTTGGGTCGACTTCGACAACGACTACAAGACGCTCGATCTTCCGTACATGGAGAGCGTGATGTGGGCGTTCAAGACGCTGTGGGACAAAGGGCTCATCTACGAGGGCTTCCGCGTGCTGCCGTATTCGTGGGCGCTCGAGACGCCGCTCTCCAACTCCGAGACGCGACTCGATGACACCTACAAGATGGTGCAAGACCCGGCGCTCACCGTCGGCTTCTTGCTCGAGTCGGGGGAGCGGCTGCTCGCGTGGACGACCACGCCATGGACGCTGCCGTCGAACCTGGCGCTCGCGGTCGGTGCGGATGTCGACTACGGCGTGTACGAACTGAACGGCACGCGCTACGTGCTCGCAGTCGCGCGACGCGAAGCGTACGAGCGCGAGCTCGCGGGTGCGACACAGGTCGGCACGCTGCGCGGCAGCGAACTCGTCGGGCGCAGGTATCGCCCGCTCTTGCCGTACTTCGCCGAACGCGCCGCCGATGGCGCGTTCCGCGTGCTGGCCGGCGACTTCGTGACCACCGAAGACGGCACGGGCGTCGTGCACATCGCGCCCGGATTCGGCGAAGACGATCAGCGCGTGTGCGCGCAAGCCGGCATCGAACTCGTGGTGCCCGTCGATTCGCGCGGCAGATTCACCAACGACGTCGTCGACTTCGCCGGCTTGCAAGTGTTCGAGGCCAACCCGCTCGTCATCAAGAAACTGAAAGAAGACGGCGTCGTGCTGCGGCACGAGACCTACGACCACTCATATCCGCATTGCTGGCGCACCGGCACCCCGCTCATCTATCGCGCGGTGAGCTCGTGGTTCGTCAACGTCACCGCCGTGAAAGAGCGCATGGTGGCGCTCAACCAAGAGATCACCTGGGTGCCCGAGCACATCCGCGACGGATCATTCGGCAAGTGGCTGGAGAACGCCCGCGACTGGACCATCAGCCGCAACCGTTTCTGGGGCTCGCCAATCCCCGTGTGGCGCAGCGACGACCCGCAATATCCGCGGCTCGACGTGTACGGCAGCATCGCCGACCTCGAGCGTGACTTCGGGGTGAAAGTGTCGGAGCTGCACCGTCCGTTCGTCGACGACCTCGTGCGCCCGAACCCCGACGACCCGACGGGCAAGTCGATGATGCGCCGCGTGCCCGAGGTGCTCGACTGCTGGTTCGAGAGCGGTTCGATGCCCTTTGCGCAGGTGCACTACCCGTTCGAGAACCGCGACTGGTTCGAGAGCCACTACCCAGGCGACTTCATCGTGGAATACATCGGCCAGACACGCGGTTGGTTCTACACGCTGCACGTGTTGGCGACCGCGCTGTTCGACCGCCCCGCGTTCAAGAGTTGCGTGAGCCACGGCATCGTGCTCGGCGACGACGGCCAGAAGATGTCAAAGAGCCTGCGCAACTATCCCGATCCGATGACTATTTTCGACACCTACGGCGCCGACGCGATGCGCTGGTATCTGTTGTCGTCTTCGATCTTGCGCGGCGCCGACTTCTCGGTCACCGAGGCCGGCATCCGCGACACCGTGCGCCAGACGATCCTGCCGTTGTGGAACTCGTGGTACTTCCTCTCGCTGTACGCCAACGCCGAGCACAAGCGCGGCCGCTTCGGCGCGCCGAGTGCGAACGTGCTCGACCGCTACATCATCGCCAAGACCCGCGCGCTCGTCGAAGCCACCACCGCCGCATTCGAGCGCAACGATTTGTTCGACGCGTGCGCGCAGGTGCGCGAGTTTCTCGACGTGCTCACCAACTGGTACATCCGCCGCAGTCGCGACCGTTTCTGGGAAGGCGATCAGGCTGCCGTCGACACGCTGCACACGGTGCTCGTGGTCGTGTGCCGGGTCGCTGCACCGCTGTTGCCGCTCGTGACCGAAGAGATCTACCGCGGTCTCACCGGCGAGCGCAGCGTGCACCTCACGACGTGGCCGACCGTGCAGGGTCTGCCCGCCGACGACGCGCTCGTTGCTTCGATGGACCTGGCGCGTGACGTCTGCTCGAGCACCCTGTCGGTGCGCAAGGCGCACCAGTTGCGCGTCCGCCAGCCTCTCGCTTCGCTCGTGGTCGCAAGCCCGCGCGCCGGTGCACTGCGCGACTTCGTCGACATCGTCAAAGACGAAGTGAACGTGCGCGAGGTGGTGCTGAGTGCCGACGTCGATGCGCATGCGCGCCGCGAGTTGCTCGTCACGCCCGCCGCGCTCGGCCCCCGCCTCGGTGCCGACACGCAGAAGGTGATTCGCGCGGTGAAACAGGGCGACTGGAAGATCGACGGTTCGCACGTGACCGCGGGCGGTGTGGAGTTGCGCGAAGGGGAGTATTCGCTCAAGTTGGTTGCCACCGGCGACGGTGAGCGGGGCAGTGCCGCGCTCGGCGGCGAGGATGGCATCGTGGTGCTCGACCTCGCCGTGTCAGACGATCTGCGCCGCGAAGGAACCGCGCGCGATGTGATCCGGCTCGTGCAGCAAGCGCGACGCGACGCCGGCCTGCATGTGTCTGACCGCATTCGGCTCGTGCTCGGGGCGCCTGACGAAGTGCTGGCTGCCGTTCGAGCGCACGAATCGATGCTGAAGTCAGAGACGCTCGCGCGCGACGTGTCGTACGGCGGCGTCGGTGCGGGTACTGCGGCCAACGCGACGCTCGACGAGATGTCACTGCATGTCGGCGTCGAGCGGCTACCCTGACGGGGTCATGAACGCAGCCGCAAAGCGCAAAGCTGCCGCCAAGAAGAAAGCCGCTTTGGCCAAGAAAAAGGCTGCTCTGGCGAAGAAGAAGGCAGCGGCGGCCAAGAAACAGGCCGCATTGGCCAAGAAGAAGGCAGCCGCCAAGAAGAAGGCGGCCCTCGTGGCTGCCGCCAAGCGCCGCGCTGCCGACGAGGCCCGCCGCAAGAAGGCCCGCCGGCTGCTCGAAGAGCGCCGCCGCAAGGCAGCACGTCGCAAGGTCGAAGAGGCCCGTCGCCGCAAGGCCCGCCAGATTCTCGAAGCCAAGCGTCGCGCCGCAAAAGCCAAGCGCGACGCAGCGATGAAGGCGGCTCGCAGGCGCGCCGACGAACAGCGCCGCAAGGCCGCGAAGAAGAAAGCCGAGATGCAGCGCCGTCTCGCGCGACAAAAAGCCGAGGCTCTTCGCAAGAAGAAAGCGGCCCAGCGCAAGAAAGACGATCAGGCGCGAAAGCAGGCGCGCCTCGCCGCCGACCGCGCCCGAAAACTCGCGCGCAAGGAAGCCGAGCGCGAACGCAAGCGACTACAGCGCGAGAAGTTGGCCGAGCGCAAGCGCATACTGAAGGAGCGTCTCGCCGAAAAGAAGCGCCGCGACCTCGAGCGCCAGGTGGCGATGGAAGAGCGCCGCCGCGAGCAGGCCCGCAAGCGTGCCATCGTCGAAGAAGAGCGCCGCGAGAAGCAGCGCGAGCGCGACAAGATCAACAAGGCCAAAGAGGCTGAGCGCCAGGTTCGCGAGGCTGAGCGCGCGCGCATTCGCGCAATTCGCGAAGAAGACGAGCGTCGTATCCGCGAGCAGCAAGAAAAAGCGATGGCCAAGCCCGTCAAGCCGCCGATCGAGAAGTACGAGCCGATCGACGGCATCACTCCGACGGCCGACTTCGACATCGACTTCCTGCGCGCACAGCGTGCGCTTCTGATCGAGAAGCGTGGTGAACTGCTCGGCCAAGCCAAGCGCCTCGAAGAAGACGCGCAAGAAATCGTGAACGCCCAAGAGATGGGCGACGTCGACTTCGGCGAGGAGGGCGGCGAGGGCGACACGATGGTGGTCGAGCGCGAGCGCGACCTCGTGCTCTCCGAGCAGGCCAAGGCCGAGGTCGAGGCGATCGACATCGCACTGCGGCGAATGGAAATCGGCGAGTACGGATACTCCACGTATTCGGGACTGCCGATTCCGCGCGAGCGCCTCGAGGTGCTGCCGTGGGCCACCGAGCTCGTCACTGAGCGCGCCGGCGGACTCGGCAATCGATGACCGCCGCCGTGGTGCGGCGGCCGTGGCTGGTGATTGCGGCGATCGTAATTGCCGACCAACTGACCAAACACTGGGCGCTCAACCGATTGTCGGGTGGGCGCACGATTGACCTCGTCGGGTCGCTGCGCTTCAATCTCGCGTTCAACAAGGGCATGGCGTTCTCGCAAGCAACTGGCGCTGGTCCGGTGATCGGCGCGCTCGGGTTCGTGATCGTCATCGTGGTGGCGTTATGGATGCGGCGTTCGGCGCGCGGCGTCGCGGCGGTGGCGGCGAGCCTCATCGTCGGCGGAGCCATTGGCAACCTGGTCGACCGCTTGTTTCGCGGTGATGCATGGCTGCGCGGGGCCGTGGTCGATTTTGTCGACTTGCAGTGGTTCCCGATCTTCAACCTTGCGGATTCTGCGATCACGATCGGCGCAGTGACGATGGCGCTCGCGGCGCTGCGTCAACCGAAGGAGCAACAGGCGGAGCCTCAGGCATGAGCGACGACACAGGCATGAGTGACGACACAGGCAGCATCGCGCGGCGGGTGACCGAGACGATTCCCGCGTCGCTCGCCGACGTGCGCATCGACCGAGTGGTCTCGCTCGTGGCCGACGTGAGTCGCAGCGCGGCCGCGCTGCTCATCGAGTCGGGCGCTGTCACGCTCGACGGCCAGGTGGTGACGGCAGGCAAAGAAAAAGTGGCGCTCGGCCAGACGATCACCGTCGACGTGGCGCAGGCAGCGGGCCCCGAGTTGCCGCAGGCCGACGGCAGTGTGGCGCTCGAGGTAGTGCACGCCGACGACAACGTGATCGTGGTGAACAAGCCGGCCGCCCTCGTCGTGCATCCCGGCGCCGGCAACAAGACGGGAACCCTCGTCAACTTTCTGCTGCACGCGTACCCAGAAATCGCCGAAGTGGGCGACCCGTTGCGCCCCGGAATCGTGCACCGCCTCGATGCGGGCACGACCGGGCTCATCGTCGTGGCCCGCACGCAGCACGCCTACGAGTCGCTCGTCGCCCAACTCGCCGTTCGCACGGTGAGCAGGGTGTACTCGACGCTGGTGTGGGGCAATCCTGTCTCGGTCAACGGTGTGATTGACGCACCGATCGGCCGCGACCAGCGCGACCCGACCCGCATGGCGGTCGTCGTCGACGGTAAGCCATCGCGCACGCACTACGCACTCGAGCACTCGTATCACTCGCCGAAGGACTCGGCCCTGCTCGAGTGCCGCTTGGAGACCGGGCGCACCCACCAGATTCGAGTTCACTTGGCGTCGATCGGTCACCCCGTCGTCGGCGATGCGCAGTACGGCGGGGTTCGCCCCGGGTTGTCGCCGCGCCGGCCGATGCTGCACGCCCGTGAATTGGCGTTCGATCATCCGCGCGACGGCAAGCGCCGCACATTCACCGCCGAGTTGCCGTCAGACTTCGCGGCGTTGCTCGCCACGTTGTCGTAGCGCCGCACCTGCGCCGCAGCTCGCGGTGTCGCGTGGCTTATCGACGTGTGCGCTTGGCCTTGGTCGTGCCGGTGTCTGGCCACGGCGACTCGCCGCGTGCGGCAGCGAGCACCGACCCCAACGTGTGTTTGGCGAGGTGGTCGCGCATGTGGTTGCCGACCGAGTGCCAGATTGCCAAGAGCACGCATTGTCCTTCGTGGTCGCAAGCACCGTCGCGGTGCGGTTCGCCGAAGTCGCCGAGCGAGATGGGGCCGTCGACGGCGGAGAGAATCTCCGACAAGAGAATCTTGTCTGGATGGCGCGCCAAGGTGTATCCACCGCCGACGCCGCGCTTGGAGTGCACGAGCCCGGCGCCTTTCAGTGCGAGAAGAATCTGCTCGAGGTAGGGCTGCGGGAGCGCCGTGCGCGTCGCGATATCGCGCACTGAGATGGGGCCGGGTTCGTCGGAGTGCAAGGCGAGCGACAACATCGCTCGGCACGCATAGTCGCCACGTGTCGACACCCGCACGGCACAAGTGTAAACCGAGGGCAGACTGAAGCCGCGATGAATGTGCCCGCAACCGCCGCCTCGCGTGCCACGTCGTCGCTCGCTGACGCGGCCCCGCGTTGCCCCGAGTATTCCGGCGCCTGCGTCACCAACGTGGTGCCGTCGCTCCTCTCTGGGCGCGGCACCGCCGACTTGCCCGAGTTCTTCCCCGACGCGCTGCGCGGCGCCGATGCCGTCGTCTTGCTCGTGGTCGACGGGCTCGGCTGGCACCAGTTGCGCGAACGCGTGGCGGCCGACCCGCGCATCGCGCCGACGCTCGGCTCGATGCAGGGGCGCGCGATCACCACGATTGCTCCGACCACCACCGTCACTGCGCTCACCTCGATTACGACGGGTGCTGCACCCGGCGAACACGGACTCATCGGGTATCGCATCGACTTCTCCGGACGAGTCGTGCAGATGTTGCGCTGGGCCGACGAACGCGGCGATGTGCGCCGACGACTCGCGCCGCGCGACGTGCAGCCGTGTCCGCCATTCCTCGGCGGCAGCGTGCCGGTCTTGTCGAAAGCGGAGTTCGACGGCACGGCGTTCACCGAGTCGCACCTGCGCGACCAGCGCATGGCCAGCTGGCGCGCGGCATCGAGCATGTGCGTCGACGTGCGCTCGTTGCTCGCGGCAGGCGAGAAGTTCGTCTATTGCTATTACGACGGAGTCGACAAGATCGCCCACGAGCGCGGCTTCGGCGCGCACTACGACGCAGAGCTTCGCGCGACCGATCGATTGGTCGCCGACCTCCTCGAGGTGCTGCCGAGCGGGGCAGCGCTGCTCGTGACTGCCGACCACGGCCAGGTGATGGTCGGCGACAACACGTTCCGGTTGCATCCGCAGGTCACCTCGCGCCTCTCACACCAGTCGGGCGAAGGACGCTTCCGCTGGCTGCACGTGAACGACGGACGCATCGACGAAGTCGTGGCCGCCGTGCACACGCACCACGGTGAGCACGCCTGGGTGATGACCCGCGACGAGATGATTGCGGGCGGGTTCTTCGGCCCGCGCGTGTCTGACGTCGCGCGGCGCCGCATGGGTGATGTCGCGGTCATGGCCAAGCGCGATGCGAGCTTCGACGACCCGGCGGAAAAGTCGTATTTCGACCTGCAGTGCCGCCATGGTTCGCTCACGTCGGCGGAAATCGACGTGCCGCTGCTCGGTGCGCGCGGTCGCTGATAGACAGAAGCCCGATGAGCGACACTCCGGAACACGAGCCCGAACGCGGTGAGGTGCTCGACGCCCCGCCAAGCACCGAGGCGGTGCAAGAGCCCGCCAAGGTGATGCGCATCGGTTCGATGATCAAGGGCCTGCTCGAAGAAGTGCGCCAGATGCAACTTGACGCACCGAGTCGCGAGCGCCTCGCGGAAATCTACGAGCGCTCGATCGTGGAGTTGGCCGAAGCCATCTCGCCAGACTTGCGCGAAGAACTCCAGACGCTCGCGCTGCCGTTCAAAGAGGGCGAAGTTCCGAGCGACGCCGAGTTGCGAATCGCCAAGGCGCAACTCGTCGGCTGGCTCGAGGGTCTCTTCCACGGAATCCAAGCGACGCTCTTTGCCCAGCAACTCGCCGCACGACAGCAACTCGAACAGATGCGCCAGCTCCCGTCGTCGGGCGGCGCGACCAGCGAGCGACCAGGAACCTACATTTAGTTGCGCGCGGCGCGAGATGCGTCGCTCGTCGGGTACCCCGCTGGTACTCTCGGCATTCCACCGATGCCGTCTTCGTTCACGCACCTGCACGTGCACACCGAGTTCTCGATGCTCGACGGTGCTGCACGCATCGACGAACTGGTCGAGCGTGCCGTCGCCGACGGCCAGCCCGCAATCGGCATCACCGACCACGGAAACATGTACGGCGTCCTTGATTTCTACGAGGCGTGCCGCAGCGGTGGCATCACGCCGATCATCGGCACCGAGGCGTACATGGCGTACGAGTCGCGCTTCGAGCGTCCGGCGCGCCGCGGACAACTCGACGACTCGGGCGGCGACACCGAAGCCGGACGCAAGCTCTACTACCACCTCACGCTGCTCGCCGAGAACAACACGGGTTACCGCAACCTCATCAAGTTGGCGAGCATGGCGTTTCTCGAGGGTTACTACTACCAGCCGCGCATGGACTGGGAACTGCTTGCGCGCCACCACGAGGGTCTCATCGCCACCACCGGGTGTCTCGGCGGGCACGTCTTGCAGGCATTGCTGCGCGACAACTATGCCGAAGCCAAGGCCACAGCCGCGCGCCTGCAAGAAATCTTCGGCCGCGACAACTTGTTCGTCGAACTACAAGACCATGGGCTCGCCCAGCAGCGACGCACGATGGCCGACCTCATCAAGATCGCGCGCGAGATCGATGCGCCGCTCTTGGCCACCAACGACTCGCACTACGTGCACCGCCACGACGCACAGGCCCACGATGCGCTGCTCTGCGTGCAGACCGGGTGCACCATCAACGACCCGAAGCGCTTCAAGTTCGAAGGTGAAGAGCACTACCTGAAGTCGTCAGCGGAGATGCGCCAGCTGTTCGCCGAAACGCCCGAGGCCTGCGACAACACGTTGTGGATCGCCGAACGTGCCAACACCACCATCGAGTTCGGCAAGTACGTGCTGCCCGACTTCCCGATTCCGGCCGGCTTCGCCGACGACAAGCAGTACCTCGCGCACTTGGCTCGCGAGGGCGCCGTGCAGCGGTGGGGGGCAGAAGTGCCCAAGGCCGTGGTCGAGCGCATCGCCTACGAACTCAAAGTCATCTGCGACATGGGGTTCGCGTCGTACTTCCTCATCGTGTGGGACTTGATCCGTCACGCGCGCGAGCAGGGCATTCGCGTCGGTCCGGGTCGTGGTTCGGCGGCAGGATGCGCTGTCGCGTATTCGCTGCGCATCACGGATCTCGACCCGGTGCGCCACGACCTGCTCTTCGAGCGCTTCCTCAACCCCGATCGCGTGTCGATGCCCGACATCGATATGGACTTCGACTCGCGCTACCGCGACGAGATGATCCGCTACGCCGCCGAAAAATACGGTCGCGACCGTGTCGCGCAGATCATCACGTTCGGCACGATCAAGGCGCGCAACGCCGTGCGCGATGCTGCGCGCGTGCTTGGCCACCCGTACTCGCTCGGCGACCGCATCGCCAAGCTGATGCCGCCGGTCGTGATGGGTCGCGACACGCCGCTGCGCTACTGCTTCGAACAAGACGACAAGCACGTCGACGGATTCCGTGCCGCCGCCGAGCTGCGCGAAGCGTACGAGCGCGATCCCGACGTGCGACGCGTGATCGACGTGGCGCGCGGGCTCGAGGGCCTCAAACGTTCGGTCGGCATCCACGCTGCTGCGGTGGTGATCACCAAAGACCCGCTCACTGAATACCTGCCCATCCAGCGCAAGCCCGAGGCGGGCATGAAGCCCGAGTTGGCGCCGACCGTGACGCAATACGAAATGCACGGCGTCGAGTCGCTCGGTCTGCTGAAGATGGACATCCTCGGCCTGCGCAACCTCGACGTGATCACCGACGCCGAGCAACTCATTCGGCGTAGCGTGCCTGGCTTCGAGGTGTCGGGCATCCCGCTCGACGATGCAAAGACGTTCCAACTGCTGGCTGCCGGCAACACCATCGGTGTCTTCCAGTTGGAGTCTTCGCCGGTGCGCGCACTGCTCCGGTCGCTCGTGCCCAAGACCTTCGACGACGTTGCGGCCGTTATCGCGCTCTATCGCCCCGGCCCGATGGCCGAGAACATGCACAACGACTACGCCGACGTGAAGAACAATCGCAAGCCTGCGCGGTATTTCCACAACGACGCTGTCGAGGTGCTCGGCGACACCTACGGGCTCATGGTGTACCAGGAGAGCATCATGCGTGTGTCGCAGAAGTTCGCCGGCTATTCGCTCGCCGAAGCCGACTCGTTGCGCAAGGCGTGCGCCAAGAAAGACCCGAAGGCGATGGCCGAGCAGCGTCCGAAGTTCGTCGGTGGATGCGCGGCGAAGGGCTACGGCGAATCGCTCGGTCGCGAACTGTTCGGCATCATCGAGAAGTTCGCCGACTACGCATTCACCAAGAGCCATGCCTACGGTTACGCGCTCATCACGTACCAGACCGCGTGGTTGAAGGCGCACTATCCGGTCGAGTACTTCGCGTGCCTGCTCACGTCGGTGAAAGACAACAACGAACGAGCCCCGCTGTATCTCGCCGATGCCGCTGCCAACCAAGTCACCGTGCGCACCCCTGACGTCAACGAATCGGGCGTCAACTTTGCGCCGATCGGCGGCGAGCGCGCCGTGTCGTTCGGGCTCTCTGGAATCCGCAACGTGGGGGAGGGTGCGGCAGGTGCGCTCGTCGAGCACCGCGATACGAGCGGCAAGTTTCTTTCATTCCACGACTTCATCGAGCGCGCCCCCGAGTCGGTGCTCAACAAGCGCACGCTCGAGTCGCTGATCAAAGCCGGCGCATTCGATTCACTCGGGCACCCGCGTCGCGGGCTGCTCGCGGTATTCGAGCCGATGGTCGACGCTGCGCTCGCTCGCCGCCGCGAACGAGACCAGGGCGTGATGAGCCTCTTTGGCGACGTCGAGCAAGAGGGCGGCTTCAGCGAACGCACGGAGATTCCCGACCTCAAGTTCGACAAGGCCGAGCAGTTGCGACTCGAGAAAGAGATGCTCGGCTTCTACGTGTCAGACCACCCGCTGCGCGGCCTCGAATCGGTGCTGGCGCGCCGCATCACCTGCCAAATCATCGACGTGCCCGACCGCAAGGAAGACAACTTCTCGCTCGGCGGTGTCGTGTCCGGCGTCGACCGCAAATTCACGCGCAAAGGCGAGCAGATGGCCACCTTCACGCTCGAAGACCTGGCAGGTTCGATCGAAGTCACGGTGTTCCCCAAGTTGTTCGCCACGCACGGCCACCTCGTCGTCGACGACCAGATCGTTCTCGTGCGCGGCCGGCTCGACCGCCGCGACGAGGCGCGCTCGACGTTCATGGCGTCGGATGTGACCGTGATCGACGTGCCCAAGACCGGTATCGAGTCGCTCTACATCGATTTCGCACGCCGCAATCTGCAGATGGAAGAAGTAGACGAAGTGCGCGACTTGCTCGAGCAACACCCGGGTGACTCGCCGGTGTACCTCACGTTCGGCGCCAAGACCGTCGCACTTGGCCCCCAATACTCCGTCGACATCCAAAAAGTCATCGGACTCTTGCGCGCACGCTTCGGAAACGCGGTGTCGATTCGCTGACCATTCGCTCGCAACGCGCTTGCGAGTTGCTCGCGGCTCGCCCACAAACGTGGCGGTGCGATTTCGGATTTTCGCTGGCAGAATGTAGGCGTGAAAGTTGCTACTCGCGACGCGAGCGCACTGACTGACGCCGATCTCGACGAGTTCGCCGCCATGGGTGGCGCCTTCGGCATCGGTGCGGTGTCGAAAGCCAAAGACTCATGGGTGCTCGCCACCACCGCGCACGACGGCAAGACGCTCGCTGGCTTCATGTTCCTCACCCTCGAGCGCCTCGGCGGCACGCCGTGCGTCGTCATGGGTCTCTTGAGCGTGAAGCGCACGCCGAAGCGCGAACTCGCGATGAAGGGTCTCATGACCGAGGCATTCCACCGCGCGCTGATGGCGTTCCCCGACGAAGACGTCGTGGTCGGCGCGCGTTTCGTCGCCGCCGAGGGCCTCGCGGCATTCGAACCGCTCACCGGGCTCATCCCGCGCCCGAAGTACAACGCCGTCGGAGAAGAGCGCGCCTGGGGCCGACGCCTCGCGCGGCGCTATGCCATCGAGCCGCAGTACGACGCGGCGTCGTTCATCGCCAAGTCGAATGCCCAGACCGGTTTCATCGACTACGAGCCGGCGAAAAAGCCGAAGATCCCCGCCGACATCACCGCTCTGTTCAAGGGCGTGAACGTCGCAAAGGGCGGCGTCATCATCGTGCACGGCTGGACGATGGCAGAGTCGCTCGCCAAGCTCGGCAAGAAGCGCTAGTCGCGCGTCGCCGTGAGCGACAGTGTTCTCGGCGGCAATCGCGACGACGCTCGTCGTGATGCGTCTAGCAACAGTTTCCATGAGCTCGTCGCGTCGCGTCGCATGGTGCGCGCATTCCGCAGCGACCCGGTCGACCGCGCGCTGATCGAGCGTCTCGTCGACACCGCTTCGCGCGCGCCGTCGGCAGGCAAGACGCAGGGCTGGCATCTCGTCGTGCTCGAGGGTGCGGCGACCGAGCAGTTTTGGTCGGCGACGATGGCCGACTCTGTGCGCGCCACATTTCGCTGGAAGCACCTGTTTGCCGCGCCGGTGATCGCACTGTCGTTCGCCGACCCGCAGGCGTACCTCGAGCGGTATTCCGAACCGGATAAGTCGCGGTCGGGGCTCGGCGAGTCGCTCGACGCGTGGCCCGTCGACTACTGGACTGTCGATGCGTCGTTCGCCACGATGACGTTCTTGCTTGCCGCCCACGACGCCGGGCTCGGAGCGTTGTTCTTCGGCGTGTTCAACGGTGAAGCAGAGTTGCGACGCCGGCTCAATGTGCCGCAAGAGATGCGTCTCATCGGGGCGATCGCGTTGGGATACGAGCGCACGCCGCAGCCGCACGAAGCCGGCGACGCGGCGTTTGGTCGCGGTGCGAGTGCGGGGCGGGTACGCGCCGATGTCGGGAAGGTTGCGCACTTCGGCAGTTGGTGACGGGCGCCGCCACGCGTCAAGCGCCCGAGAGTGCGGCGCGCAACGCCGACACCAGTTCGTCGCGCGTTGAAGCAGGCGCCTGGCACGCGTACTCGCGGCACACGTAGGCCAGGCCGTCTTTGCGTTGGGCAAAGAGCGGCGAGTCGATCGGCTCGCCCCACGCCAACACCGTGGTCGGCAGCCACTGCGACTGCAAGTAGGTGACGAGGTCGCCGCGCTTGCCAGTGACGGCGATCTCGGTCGTGCCGACATGTCGCAGATGCAGCGCACTCAGTAGGTGGGGGAACGCCGTCGGTGCGCTCGCCACGATGCGAGCGAGCAGCGCGAAAATCTGGTCGGCGTGCTGCGCGTATCGCTGCTCACCCGTGAGTGCCGCAAGTCGCTGCAGCGCGAACGCTGCGACGGAGTTGGCCGACGGCGTCGCGTTGTCGATCAGGTCTTTTTGCCGCACGATCAATCGCTCGCCGTCGCTCGGCGTGGTGAAGACGCCGCCGTCGGCGTCGTCCCAGTGGTAGGCGAGGAGTTGGTCGGCTGCGTCGCGGGCGAGCGCGACGAAGCGCGCGAGACCGGAGAGTTCGTAGAGCCGCACGTACGCGTCGATGGCGTTGGCGAGATCGGCAGCCATCGCGAGATGCTTCCCGGGTGCGTCGCGGTGCCAGGTGCGCAGGTATCTCCCGTCGGTGCGACGCATCGTGGTGGCGAGGAAGTCGCCGGCGCGCTGTGCGGCGAGTGCCCACGCGTCGTTGCCGAAAGCCGCGGCCGCCTCGGCGAGGGAGGCAATCATCAGCGCGTTCCACTCGGTGATGACCTTGTCGTCGAGTCCAGGATGCGGCCGCGTCGTGCGCGCGGCAAACAGCAGCGAGCGAATTGTCTCCACGTCGTCGCTGCGCAACAGTTGCCCTCGCCGCGCGAGACGACACGGAATCGACTTGCCCTCGAAGTTGCCCGCGTCGGTGATCTCGTACCAGTCGAGCGCGAGCTCGACGAGGTGCGCGGGAACGATGCGGCGCACTTGGTCGGGGGTGAAGACATAGAAGTGGCCCTCGTGGCTGTGGCCCGCTTCGTCGAGCGAGTCGGCATCTTGCGCGCTGTAGAAGCCGCCCTCGGGCGAGCGCAGTTCGCGCAGCACGTATTCAATGGTCTCGTGCACCACCTGGCGATATCGCTCGTCGCGCCACACGAGCGAGGCGTGCAGATACGGCCGCAGGAGTAGCGCCTGGTCGTACAACATCTTCTCGAAGTGGGGCACCAGCCACTTCTCATCGACGCTGTAGCGGGCGAACCCGCCGCCCAAGTGGTCGTACATTCCGCCTGACGCCATCGCATCGAGCGTGGTCGTGATCATCTCGCGAGTACGCGGTGATTCGTCGTTCAGGTAGGCGCGCAGCAGCAGCTCAAGCGCCATCGTGCCGGGGAACTTCGGAGCTCCACCGAATCCGCCCCACTGCGAGTCGAAGGTGCTGTCGTACTGCGCGACTGCGGCGCGGAACGCATCGATGGATGCTTTGTCGCCCGACTGGCGGATCTGCGAAGTGCGGCCGATGTTTTCGACGAGCGCCTCGACGTTGCCGTTGATGTCGTCGCGGCGGTTGCGCCATGCGTCGTCGACCGCATTCATCAACTGCAAGAAGGTCGGCTTGGGGTAATACGTGCCGCCGAAGAAGGGCCGCGCATCGGGAGTGAGGAACACCGTCATCGGCCATCCACCGCGCCCGGTCATCGCCTGCACGGCATCCATGTAGACGCTGTCCACGTCGGGGCGCTCCTCGCGATCGACCTTCACGTTGACAAAGAGTCGGTTCATCACCTCGGCCACCTCGGCGTCTTCGAACGACTCGTGGGCCATCACGTGGCACCAGTGGCACGCCGAATACCCGACGGAGAGCAGCACCGGCACGTCGCGGTCACGCGCCTGTGCGAACGCCTCGTCGCACCAGGGCCACCAATCGACGGGATTGTCCCGATGCTGGCGCAGGTATGGCGACGATTCGCTCGCCAGGCGGTTCATGCGCGACGCTCGTCCACGCGCGATTCAGGCGCCGACGGCGTGGTATCCGCCGTCGACGTGCACGATCTCGCCGGTCGTCGCGGGGAACCAGTCGGAGAGCAGCGCGCAACACGCGCGCGCGACGGCCGACGAGTCATGAATGTCCCAGCCGAGCGGCGCGCGAGCGTTCCAGATGTCTTCGAATTGCGCGAACGACGGAATCGACTTCGCCGCCATCGTGCGAATCGGCCCGGCCGCGACCAGGTTGCAGCGCACCTTGCGCGGGCCGAGCTCGCGCGCGAGATAGCGACTGGTCGATTCGAGCGCCGACTTGGCGACGCCCATCCAGTTGTACGCCGGCCAGGCGACGGTGTTGTCGAAGTCGAGGCCGACGATGCTTCCGCCGTCGCCCATGAGCGGCACGAACGCGTCGGCGAGCGTCTTCAGCGAGAATGCCGACACCTGCACGGCGACCGACACGTCTTCCCATGTGGCGGCCATGAGGTCGTCGCCGAGGCATGCGGCCGGCGCGAACCCGATCGAGTGCAGCACGCCGTCGACGCCGCCGAGGTGTTCGCGCGCGGCTTCGCGCACGCTTTCGACGTGCGCCGCATTCGTCACGTCGAACTCGGCGACTGCGGGCACCGGCGAGAGTTTTTTGGCGGTGCGCTGTGTGATCGACAGCCCGCGACCTGCGCCGGTCAAGAGCACCGTGGCACCCTCGGATTGTGCGAGTTTCGCTACGCCGTATGCCAGCGATGCGTCGGTGAGCACCCCGGTGATGACGAGACGCTTACCAGCCAGAATCGCCACGTCGCTACGGTAGTGGACGTGCCGAACGAACTCCCGAGCATCGGATACGTCGGCGGCACGGGACCCGCGGGCAGTGCGCTTGCGGCGCGACTCGCCTCGGTCGGATACCGCGGCTTCATCGGTTCGCGCGACGCCGCCCGTGGCGCGGCAGCCGCCGCGGAACTGCGCGAAAAATGGTCGAGCCGCAAACTCGCGCTCGACGGCGGTGACAACCCGAGCGCTGCCGCTTGCGACATCATCGTGCTCGCCACGCCGTGGGACTCTGCTGCCACCACCGCCGTCGAACTCGCCGACTTGTTGCGCGGCAAGATCGTGATCACGATGGCGAACGCACTCGTGCGAGTCGGCAAAGAGTTTCAGCCGCTCATTCCGCCGCGCGGCAGCATCGCGGCGCACGTGCAAGCGGCCATCCCGGCTTCGCGCGTGGTTGCGGCGTTCCAGCACTTGCCTGCGACCGAACTCGGCGCGCTCGACCACGAAGTGGACAGCGACGTGCTCATTTGTTCCGATGATGCCGCCGCGACCAAGACGGTCAGCGAGCTCGTCGCCCGCATCGCCGGTTGCCGACCGCTGAACGCGGGACTCCTCTCCAACGCGCTCGCCATCGAGGCGCTGACCGCGGTGTTGTTGCAATTGAACGTGCGATACAAGACGCGCGTCGCACCGCGCTTCACCGGAATCGACTGAACCCGGGCGTGCGCCTCTACGACACATCACGACGCGAGGTCGTCGACTTCTCGCCGGGCGACGAAGTCAAGATGTACGTCTGCGGGGTGACGCCCTACGACGCCACACACCTCGGGCATGCATTTACCTTCATCGTCTACGACGTGCTCATCCGTCGACTGCTCGACACCGGCCGTCGCGTGAAGTGTGTGCGCAACGTGACTGACGTCGACGACCCGCTCTTTGCCAAGGCGCGCGAACTCGGTATCCACTATCTCGATCTGGCCGCGCGCGAAGAGAAGCGTCTTGAAGACGATCTCGCGGCGCTGAACTTCATCCCCATGCACTCCACGCCGCGCGCGTCGTCGGCGATCGCTGACATCCGCGGCTTCATCGGCATGGTGCTCGAACGCGGCTTTGCCTACGAGGCCGGCGGGTCGGTGTATTTCGACGTCGGCAAGTCGGCAGAGTTCGGCGAGGTGTCGCACTACGACCGCACGCGGATGCTGATGTTGGCGCGCGAGCGCGGCGGCAACGTCGACGACCCGAACAAGCGCGACCCGCTCGACTTCGTGCTCTGGCAGCCGTCGGCGGCCGACGAGCCGTCATGGGACACCATCTGGGGTGCGGGTCGGCCGGGTTGGCACATCGAGTGCAGTGCGCTCGCCCTGCGCGAGCTCGGTACCACGATCGACCTGCACGGCGGCGGCACCGACCTCATCTATCCGCACCACGAGTGCGAGCGGGCACAGTCCGAGGCGGCGACCGGCGAGCCGTTCGTGCGCCACTGGATGCACGTGGCGATGGTCTGGAAAGACGGCCACAAGATGTCAAAGAGCCGCGGCAATCTCGTGTTTGTCGACGCCCTGCGACGGCGCTACGACCCGCGCGCGATCCGCCTCGGCCTCCTTGCCAACCACTACCGCAGCGAGTGGGAGTGGGACGAAGGTCTCATCGATCGAGCCACCGATCGGCTTGGCACGTGGGCTCGTTCGGTAGTTCACTTGGATAAGGGAACAAAACCCGACGACGAGGAGGACGGCGTGTTGATGAACGTGCGCGACCGCCTCGACGACGACCTCGATACTCCGGGGGCCCTGCTGCTCATCGACGCGGCCGCTCGCGAGGGACGCGACGTGCGCGCCGCCGCTGCACTGATCGGAGTCACGCTGTGACGCGAGAGGCGGCCCGCACCGTCTCGCGGGCAGTGCCCGATTGGTGCTTCAACGGCGCGACGCAGTTCCAGGCGCGTCTGCGTCGGCTGGCTCAGCCGCTCGCCAAAGTCGCGTGGAAGTTTGAAGTGTCGGGATTCGACCGCCTGCCGGCGAACGGCGCGGCAATCCTGTGTCCGAACCACATCAGCTTTCTCGACTCGGCGCTGCTCATGATCTTGTCGCCGCGCAACATTTCGTTCATCGGCAAGAGCGAATACATGGACTCATGGAAGACACGCTGGTTCTTCCCGAAAGTCGGCATGATTCCCGTCGACCGCAGCGGGGGAGACAAGTCGCATGCGGCACTCGACGCCGCCGAACGCGTGCTGCGCCGCGGCGAGTTGTTCGGCATCTTTCCGGAAGGCACTCGTAGCCGTGACGGAATGCTCTACAAAGGGCACACCGGTGCCGCGCGGCTCGCACTCAAAGTCGGTTGCCCGATTTTTCCGGTCGGCATCGTCGGCACGCGCGAGATTCAGCCACCCGACGCGCCGTTGCCGCGACTCGGCGGCACCGTGAAGATCAGTGTCGGGCGCGCCATCGAGGTCGAGCGATACGCGACGCGCACCAACGACCCGATGCTGCTGCGCGAGATCACCGACGAGTTGATGTTTGAGATCCGCGACCTCACCGGTCAGGAGTACCGCAACACGTATGCCACCAAGAAGCGCACCGAGACGATCGTCGAAGAGACTGCGCAGATTCCGCGCTTCGAAGCCAACGAAACCGCGAACGCCTGAGCGCAAGCGAATCTGACTTGCGCGCGTGCGTGAGCATGCCTTGCGCGCGTGCGAGCGTAGAATAACGATGCATGTCGCAGGCCTCGCTCATCGAAGTCAGACTGCCTGACGGCTCGACCAAGCAGGTTCCGCAGGGCTCGAGCGCTCTCGACGTAGCCGCATCGATCGGCTCGCGTCTCGCCAAAGCCGCCGTCGCGGCCGTGGTGAACGATCGCGAGACCGACCTCGGCTCGGTGGTCGCCCCGGGCGACCGCGTCGCCATCGTCACGGCCGACAGCGACGCAGGGCGTCATGTGTTGCGCCACTCCACGGCACACGTGCTGGCCCAGGCCGTGGTGCAGTTGTTCCCCGGCGCAAAGTTCACCATCGGCCCGGCCATCGACGACGGCTTCTATTACGACTTCGAGCTGCCCGGCGGGCGCACCTTTGCCGACGACGACCTCGCTGCGATCACGAAACGGATGCAAGAGATCGTGGCCGCAGACCAGCCGTTCACCCGGGCAGAGATGTCGCCAGCCGAAGCGCTGCGCGTTTTCGCCGACCAGCCGTACAAATGCGAAATCATCCAGCGCGTCACGAGCGGCGCGGCCGACTCCGGCGACGCCGGCGAGGTCGGCGGCGGCGACATGGTGAGCGTGTACCGCAACAGCGACACCTTCGTCGACCTGTGCCGCGGACCGCACGTGCCGAGCACCGGACGCCTCGGCCATTTCGCGCTGATGAAAGTCGCGGGCGCCTACTGGCGCGGCAACGAAAAGGGTCCGATGCTCCAGCGCATCTACGGCACCGCGTGGGAGTCGAAGGCCGCGCTGCAGGAGCATCTCATTCGGCTCGAAGAAGCCGAGAAGCGCGACCATCGTCGACTCGCCGTCGAGATGGACTTGCTTTCGTTCCCCAGCGAACTGGGTGGTGGTCTCGCCGTGTGGCACCCCAAGGGTGCCATCGTGCGCAAGTTGATGGAGGACTACAGCCGCGAGCGCCACCAAAACGGCGGGTACCAGTTCGTGTACTCGCCGCACCTCGCCAACGCGCACCTGTTCGAGACTTCCGGCCACCTCGACTTCTACAAAGACGGCATGTATCCGCCGATGGAGATGGACAACGGCACGTATTACCCCAAGCCGATGAACTGCCCGATGCACTGTCTCATCTACCGCGACCGCCAGCGCAGCTACCGCGAGTTGCCACTGCGGCTGTTCGAACTCGGCACGGTGTACCGCTACGAGCGCGCCGGCACGCTGCACGGCCTCTTGCGCATCCGCGGCTTCACGCAAGACGACTCGCACATCTTCTGCACGCAAGAGCACCTTGCCGACGAAATTTCGTCGCTGCTCGACTTCGTGCTGTCGGTGCTGCGACGATTCGGGTTCGACGACTTCTCCTACAAATTGTCGACGCGCAACAAAGAAAAGTCGGTCGGCAGCGACGAGATTTGGGACAAAGCCACCGCGGCGCTGCGAGCGGCACTCGAGCGGCTCGGCGTGCAGTACACCATCGGCGAAGGCGATGCCGCCTTCTACGGCCCGAAGATCGACGTCGACGTGCGCGACGCGATCGGCCGCAAGTGGCAGCTCTCCACGATCCAGGCCGACTTCCAGTTGCCCGAGCGTTTCGGTTTGGAGTACGTGGGCGCCGACAACCAGCGCCACCGGCCGATCATGCTGCACCGCGCGCTCTTCGGTTCAGTCGAGCGATTCTTCGGCGTGCTGCTCGAGCACTACGGCGGATCATTCCCCACGTGGCTCGCGCCGGTGCAGGTGCGCATCTTGCCCGTGACGAGCGCGCACGAATCGCACGCGGCGTCACTCGTGGCGAAGTTGGCGGGCGACGGCTACCGCGTCGACTTCGTCGCCGCCGACGAGCAACTCGGCAAGCGCATTCGCGCGGCGAAACTCGAGCGCATTCCGTACGTGCTCGTGGTCGGTGATGACGACGTGAAGGCCGGCACCGTCGGGGTGAACCCGCGCGGCGGCGAGGTGCAGCGTGACACGCCCTTCGACGCATTCGTCGCCCGGCTGCGAGACGACGTGCACGCGGGTGCCGGCCGCTAGGACGCAGCGATGCTCGAACGACTGTGGGCGGGTTGGCGCGCCGACTATCTCGCCTCGTTCGGCCCGGAAGGCAACAATCCGCCGTCGAGCGGCGAGTCGGTGTTTGCGCGAATCCTCGCTTCGGGATTGCCCGACGAAGACACCAACATCGTGTATCGCGGGCCGACGTGCTTTGTCATCTTGAACGCGTACCCGTATGCGAGCGGGCACTGCCTCGTGTTGCCCTATCGCCAGGTAGCGAACCTCGAAGAACTCACTGATGCCGAGCGCGACGAACTCTGGCTTACTGTGCGCGATGCGACGCTTGCGCTCAAGTCGGCGTATGCACCCGCTGGCCTCAACGTCGGGCTCAACCTCGGCGCGCCGGCAGGCGGCAGCGTGTCGCAGCACCTGCACGTGCACATCGTGCCGCGCTGGGTCGGCGACACGAATTTCACCGTCGTCACGGCCAACACCAAGGTGCTCTCCGAGACGCTGTCGGCGACGGCAGCGCGACTGCGGGC